>LDZT01005384.1_pt1 | contig 71262 bp, 61 predicted proteins | sample 615521 | NCBI WGS metagenome assembly LDZT01 (sample SAMN03408292, study PRJNA278302) | terrestrial metagenome | isolation source: oil reservoir sample SB1 | place: USA: Alaska, North Slope, Schrader Bluff formation | collected 2011-09 | reverse complement strand
CTTTTATCCTTTTCTCTATTGAATAGGTGATGTTATTTATTTGATAAAGAACATTCTATGTCATGAATGGAAATTAAATAGGACTGTGAATAGTAACAGCATAAAAAATATTTTTTAAATTATTTTAAAAAACTCTTTACATCCAAAAATAATCATGCTATACTTTTATACAATTAAATAATGATCCTGAAAAAGGCAAACTTAGCGAAAGCTAAGGGCGCAAAACTGCGGGACTAAGGTAGAAGTAGTGCTATGTCAGCCGGGTTGCCAGGGAGGTGAAAATGATTTCTCTAAGCACTCTTCTTTTATGGAGTGCTTTATTATTTTAAATACGGAAAGGAGTTTTAATAATGACAGACAAACAGAGATCGCCAACGAGAACCAATTACTATGTACTCTTTACTACCCTTATTCTATGGGTGTTTATACTAATAAACTACTCAGTCTAAAATGATTATTCTACCGAGATCAGATATATAAACTATAAAGATAATTAATAATCTGTTAAATAAAAACTAAATAATTTATACTTGTAAAGGGCAAACTCATCGAAAGATGGGGACGCAAAACAAACAGACCTAAGGCGAAAGCTATGGTGGCTGGGTTGCCAAGGATTTTTCCTGGAAAATATATTTTATAAAAATATATAATTTTCGGGTCAGAAACAAGGACAACCTGCCACCAAGGCAGGTTTTTTTTACACATAGAGATATAAATAGAGATATTAGTTTAACGAATGGAGGGCTATATAATGCTAAAGAGAAAAAATATTATAAATATAATTATCCTAAATGTTTTTTTTGTGTCACAATTTATATTTGGTGTTAATAATATATATGCATCAGATATAAATAGCAGGGTGGGTTCAATGAGGAGTTCCAATCCAACAGTAGTTGGTTCTGTTTATGACAGTAAAGAACAGGTGTCTCTGCATAATGCAGAGGTAATCCAGAGCACAATAGACGTAAAAAGGGATTATGGGGCTAATGGTGATGGTATAACAGACGATACATCTAAAATACAGAATGCCTTGAATAACGGCAGCGGTAAAAATGTATTTTTTCCAGCCGGTTCTTATAAGACTACCGGAGGATTATCGTTCCCGAATAATATAACTATTATAGGAGAAGGAACGGGTAAAACTAAAATTATAACAACTTCAGGAAATGCTTTCTATGTCTTAAAGGCTAGAAAGGGTATTAAAATATCAGATATATCTTTTGTTGGAAATAGCAAAGGACGTTATTGTCAAATTGATTTGGTTTACATGACAGATCTTCTTATACAGAATTGTTCTTTTGAAAAATCTTTTAACGCTGGTATACAAGTTCAAAAATCTTCAAATGTCACTATTGATAATTGTGAAGTAACAGGTAGTGTTGGTTGGGGAAACGGCCTTGCATTCGTTGGAGTAGATTTGCTTACAGTACAAAATTGTAATATACATGATAATACGGGTGGTGGAATTAATATAACCGGAACCTGCAGCAACTTCAAAGTAATCAATAATAAAAGCACGAATAATGGCGGTTACGGTTTATCGGTAACTGGTAATTCACATGACTTTCAGATAACCGGTAATACATGCACCAATAATGGAAATATTTCAAATAAAATTACTGCTGGTGAGCAGGACGGCATTAACGGTCATAAACTCAACAATGGAACTATTTCCAACAATATATGTAAAAATAACGTTAACAGTGGTATATCAATAGACGGCAAAGATGGTATGAGTAATACCTCATGCCGGAATGTGACTATTACCAATAACAACTGCGAGTCAAACAAGAAGCAGGGAATCTACCTTTACTATACACAGTATTGCACAGTTGACAGCAATACCTGTTTAAAGAATGAAGGGCTTGGCGGTATTGCTCTTACTGGAGCAAAATATAATACTATAACTAATAATAATTCTCATGATAACGGAGTAATTAATGGTAAACGAGTCTCGGATATACTTCTGGAGACAGGCGCTGATAATAACACGATAGATAAAAATTCCATAGGTTCTATTGAACGAAATGATGAGACAGTTGGTATAACCATCCGGAGTAAAAATAACTACATCGGAGCTATTGATTACTCAAATTATAAATGGTCGGTCTCAGGCTGGAAAACCCCTATTCTAATATCGGACCTTGTAAATCAGCAATACTCAACTGATATAGTTAAAACAGTTGAATCTAAAGAATTTACACTATCAAACTCAAGTGGTGAAGATGTTTATATTTTTACAAATACAGAAAATGCTAGATTGCTTGATGCAAAAATAATTTATACACAAGCAACATCTTCAGACAAAGGAGTAAATATTAAGTTAGGCAAAGCTTCTGATGATGATTATTTTGGGACTCAAACAACAGGAAGCTCAATGTCTGTAAATACTTCTACAAGTATTACGCTTATTGGCGATAAACAGTTAACTGCTGGAACACAGCTGCGTGTCCACTCTGATAACAAAAAGAAAGGACTGGGCAAGGTAAAAGTTAGGGTAAGAGTAATGATACCAATGTATTACATTTAACAATCTCTATTAAAATTACAGATTTGTCATAGAAAAAAAAGAGTTAATGAATTGTATAAATGAAAATACATGTTGGTATATATTAACAGATCGATAAGATAATTTTTAACACTAGAATAAGAACAACTATGAGATTTAGAATACAAGAAGAGAAGTGACATTCGATCACTTCTCTTCTTGATGATTGATATTACTTCGATTGGTTATCATTTCTCTACGCCATATTTTCGAAAAGACCGTACAAGCCAGGTAAATGGTCGTATGGTATAATATAGTGGAAATAATGTATTTGGTAATGATATAAGCTTTATATCATTCATATGAGGGCTGAAATAATACTTAAAGAAATAAAATAACTTACTCTTCCATCCAACTCGCAGTAGGTCATTGTAAATCTTCCAACAATGTTTAGTGTACTTATCATTAGATTCATTATCCGCAACTGTCAGGCATACATTCATCGCCGTACAAGCTAGTCGCCAATCGTATTTAGTATAAGTTAATTCTGACAGGTAATTAGTTGGTAAAGGCACATCAAAAAGACGGTTTGCTAATATCAACGTCTGATGCAAGATGGACTTCATGCCTATACTATTTACTAAATCAGAAAACCTGTCCCAGTCAATATCTTTCTGCTGTATAAACTTCACAATATCGACCAACCAGCGAAGACGACACCATGCGTGACTAGCACCATGTGAAATCAGATATAACAATAACTCTTCATCAGAAAGCACGGGCATTAGGGACCCAGACATTTCAATTCTTTTTATATTACTCTCCTTCGGCATAGGGAGTGCATGACCAAGTCGCCAATGAAGTTCTAAATAAATATTCTTCTCACTATGCCAGTAACCAAAATGATAGCTATGAGTAAACATAAAATATATCTGAAGTTGACGGGATGTCATGTTACACTCAGGAAGTATAGGATAGTAACCTTCACTTTCCAACAGTTCTTGCGCTTTAATTAGCTCATCAGGCGCAACCAAGATGTCGATATCCCTAGATGGTCTAATAGTTATATCACTATACAAATATAAGGACAGGGGTGCCCCCTTTAATACGACAGCGTGGATACCGTTGTTTTTCAGGTATTTTGATATCCTTACCGTTTCTCCAGTCATTGTTAGTGCCCGTACCGCATTCTCCTGGTATCTTTGCTGTAAATAGTCAATTACATATTCAGGTACTTCCGGATTGTTTAAATGTTTAAGTGTTTTATATACCAACGGATAAACCCGGTGATTAATCGCCAACTGCAGCAGATAATCCCAGTTAACTGGCAGCTGTAATAAATTTTGTATTTTTGCCTTATCGCCGCTGGCGCTGGCCAGCATCAGCCAAAGTTCTGGTGGAATATTATTGAAAGGATCTTTTAACATAATACGCTTCCTTATACAGATATAGAGAAGTCTAATCATTGGCCAATTATTTGATCTCATTTTCATTTAGTACTATTTCAGCTATTTTCAAATCAATCAAACTGTCAATATCTATCGAGCGTTCAGCAGGCATAATATATGCATAACTGCCATCTGTATAAAGATAATCCAATTTATCTAAACTATTTGCCCTAATAATATATATCGCACCGTTCTTACGATAATACACAGGTAATAACTGCCTTCTAGTGTTATTTTCAGGCTTAATGAAGTTCTTTAACGATAAGGTGTCGTCAAGTATATTTGACCAAAGCGGTGAATGCTCCATTTCACAAATGCTTTCGACAAATTTAGCGCTTTTTTCATTAAATATATCCAGATCGCAAGAAAGAAACATCTGCGCCATATTGCATTGCTATTTCAGCATAACGCCTACTGTCAGTTGAAACAAAAACTTTATCAAAGCAGTTGCATTGAATAGCTGCTTCTATAGTGTAAGCAATAACAGGCTTGCCCAATAAGGGTAAAATGTTTTTATCAGCCAGACTTTTTGATCCACTTCGGGCAGGAATAATAGCTATTCTGCGCATTATTTCTCTCCTAACTTATATATCATAAAATACCTTGTGCGTTCCAGAATAATTGTCCAAAAACAACTTTATTATTCTTGCAACTTCTGCCGAAGTATTATTTGATTCATAGGGGTTCTTAATATGCTGCAGTTTTTCTTTATAGTCGGCAGAACATACTTTATCCAGCGCAGATATTATTTCATTTTTTTCTGATCTGCAATGTATAACTGATTCTGCGCAAATCCTGCCCTTTTGCCGGTTGCCGATATTGATTATTCCAACATGCATACTCGGCGCTTCAATAATACCGCTTGAGGAATTTCCTATAACGCATACCGAATACTTCATAGCACTGAGATAGCGCAACTGACCCAGCGATTCAACTACCTTGACGCGATGCGGATAATTAGCTGCATAAGAATCTAAAATTAAATTCAGTTCATTGCTGTAAGTATCTGCATTGGGACGGGTAAATAACACACGATATCTGACCTGTTCTTTTAATGCGTCAAGCAAAGTTTTAAATTGCTCAGCCTGGGAAATTGTCTCCATCGTTACAGGATGAAAAGTTGCAAGCAATGTATTGTCCATCGAAAAGTCAATTTGCCTTTCCAGTTCATCTTTAGATAAGAGCTTCATATTCAATACATTTTCGACGCCAAGAGCTCCAACATTGTAAACATGGTCGGGGTTTTCACCCATTTGAATAACCCTATTTCGATAGACTTCTGTGGCCGTGAAGTGCAAGTAACTCATTTTAGTTATTGCATGTCTAAACATTTCATCGTAAGCGCCGTATGTCACTTCCCCGCCATATAAATGTGCAATGGGTATGCCAAGCACTACAGAAGCCGATGCGATCGCAAGTGTTTCATAACGGTCGCCGAGCAGGATTATTAAATCAGGCTGCAGGGTGTATAACGCATCCCCTACATATTGAATAGCATTCCCCATTGTTTTTAATATGCCAAGCGGTGAATCATCTGCAATGATAGATACACAGACATCAGGAACAAAGCCGTCTTTTATAATTTCCTGCACTGTTTCACCATAAGCTTTTTCTAGATGTGCGCCGGTAACCAGAAGTTGCATTTGCATCCCGCTATTTTCCTGCAATCGGCGCATCAGCGGACGGAGCAAGCCGTATTCAGCTCTTGTAGCAGTAACAACACAAACATTTTTCATAGTTCTATCAGTTCGTCTTCTTCAAAATCTCTTTTGGCGGTTTTTCCAAGTAAATCAAACCACATCACTGGTGATATACCGGTTCCGGGACGCTTTACGTCCAGATTGTTCTCTGTAAATACTTCTCCTTTTTTTATCTCTTTTTTTGCAACAATGCTTTTTCGTGCAATGTCGATATTTTTCTTTTCAGAAGTAGTTGGCTCTTTGACACTGCTGCCTAATGCTTTTTCAATATTTCGGATTGCGGAAACCATTGCTTTTAATTCTTCCGGAGAAAGGCTCGCCTTATGGTCCGGTCCGGGCATATCCTTATCAAGCGTAAAATGTTTTTCTATAATCTCCGCACCTAACGCCACAGCGGCAATAGGAACTTCTATCCCCAAAGTATGGTCGGAATAACCAACCTTTATATCAAATTGCTGTTTTAATGTTATCATAGCACGAAGATTTACATCCTCAAATGGTGTCGGGTACTCTGTATTGCAATGTAACAAAGATAAATCACCAGCTCCATTTTGTTTAAGAACTTTTACTGCCAGTTCAATTTCTTCCAGCGCACTCATACCAGTAGAGAGAATAACTGGCTTATGAAGCTTGGCAATTTTCATTAGAAACGGCAGATTAGTAATCTCGCCGGATGGAATTTTATATATGGGCATCCTCAGCATTTCAAGCAGCAATAAACTATCATCGTCAAAAGGTGTTGAAATAAAGAGAACTCCTTTATCCTTGCTATAGTCTCTTAATATTTTAAATTGTTCAGCCGAAAATTCCAGTTTTTTGAGCATATCAAGCTGACTTTCATTTGACCCAGTTGCCATTATCTGGTATTCAGCCTTTTTTGCAAACCGGCTGACAAGTTTATCTGAATTAAATGTTTGAAGTTTAACTAAGTCAACCCCTGCCTCAGCTGCAATGTCTATTAAACGAATGGCGTTTTCCAGACTACCATTATGATTAACGCCTGCTTCGGCTATGATGAGCACGCTCATATCTTTTCGACCTCTATACAGGGATTACCATATGCCTTTTTATGTTCCGCTATATCTTTTACAACTATACTTCCAGCGCCAATTATAGAGTGATGACCGATTTTAATGCCTTGTATAACGGTGGAACCTATGCCGATATGCGTATTCTCCCCTATTTGAACATTTCCGCCAATTGTAGAACCGGATGAAATATGGCAAAAAGCCCCTATTTTACATTCATGCTCAATAAGCGCCTTACTGTTGATAATTACCATTTTACCAATATTACCTAGAGCATTGACAACCGCTCCTTTTCCTATAAACGTTCCTTCAGAAATTCGGCACTCTCTGCCAACAATTGCTGTAGGATCTTTAATAACCGGCAACGAAAAACCTATTTTCTTTACCATTTTATATAGCTTTATACGTAAGTCGGTGTTTCCGATGCTTCCAACAGTTATTATCGCCGTCTTCACACCACTGCTAAAGAGTTCGGGCAATATTTTATCACTGCCAAGGAAAGGAATGCCCAGCAATGTTATATCAACACTGACGCCGGGGTCTGTAATGCCAACGACTTCATATGTTTTATCAGATAACAGAGCATCTAATACACTTGCAGCGTGTCCGCCTCCGCCTATTAGTACCATTTTGTCCACATTATACCTCCAGCGCCTTGCGCATTTCTTCGAGTTCCTCTAATTGCCCCATATCAAGCCAGCATTTCTCATTGATGGGATATATACCAACGTTTTCACCAGCGTTGCGGTAGCGATCTATAATATCGGTAAAACCTATCGCCTGGCCGTCTTCAATCTCTTCCACTACACGGGGTTCAACTAAGTACATTCCGGTGTTAGCCAGGAATGAATACTGCGGCTTCTCAGACATTGCCTTTATCTTGCCGTTACTGTCAAGCTCAACTACGCCGTAGGGAATAACCACATGTTTGAACGCGCTGACCATTGTGATGATATTTCTTTGTTCTTTGTGTAGGCGGTAGATGCTCTCATAATCGGCATCTATTAAAATATCACAATTTGAAAGAAAGAAAGGCTCATTGAATTTGCCCTTTAAAAGAGAAAGCCCGCCTCCTGTACCCAAAGGTTGCTCCTCGTTTATAAAATGCACGTGGTATTCGTGCTCTGTCTCGGAAAAATAAGATTTAATCATATTCTTTTTATGGTTGACTATCAAATGAAAGTCGTTGCAGCCATATCCCACAAAACGATTGATGATGTGTTCGATAATTGGCAGATCACCTATTGGAATAAGAGGCTTCGGCAGAATTTTTGTATATGGATAAAGCCTTGCGCCCAAACCGCCTGCCATAATAACAACAGGTATACAAATCTTTTTTTCTTGAACTATTTCCAATTCGTTGGCAAAAATAAGCGCGGTAAGAAGTCCGTCTTCATTGACTACAGGCAGCGCATTTATTGATAGCTGCTGCATCAGCTTTTTCGCAGTATCTCGATCGCGCTCAAGTACAAACTTGGGCTTGTAGTTTGCAATTTTACCCACAGGAACTTCAAGCAAACCGCCGCTTACAATGTGCCTGCGGATATCACCGTCGGTTACGACAGCTTCTAATATACCTTCAGTGGCAATTAAGGCAATCTGCTTTCCTGTATTGTTGAATAACTGCATCACATTTAATATGGTTGTTTCTTTTGTGACGATTAATTTTGAAAGGTCCAAGTATCTTCACACCCGTATTTTTAATCACTTTGAGATTAGTCGCTAAGAGTTGTATAAAAATACATATACATTTATAAATTGTATATGTCTGATTTGTAATGGTGCAGGTTTTTCCGCAAGAAAGCGATAGTTTCAGCAATACCTTCCTTAAATGTGTATTTAGGAGACCAATCTGTCAATTGTTTAATTTTCGCATTACTGCCGAGTAAACGTTCAACTTCACTCTTTTGAGGGCGCATACGTTTTTCATCACAGATAATAGTTGCTTCAGGATTTATTTGGTCAATTAATTCCTGTGCAAGCTGTCCGATTGAGATCTCCTGCTGTGTAGCGATATTGATTTCTTCACCGACAGTTTTGTCAGATTCTGCAATTGCTATAAATCCCGCCACTGTATCTAGAACATAGTTAAAATCACGTGTGGGTTTCAGAGACCCGAGCTTAATATCGGTTTGCCCTCTTAAAAGCTGGGTAATAATTGTGGGAATTACTGCCCTTGCTGATTGACGGGGTCCGTAAGTGTTAAATGGGCGGACGATGGTTACTGGCAACTCAAAGCTGCGATAAAAACTCTCGGCAATTCTGTCCGCACCGATTTTGGTCGCCGAATAAGGCGATTGACCTTGAAATGGGTGTTTTTCATCTATAGGCACATATTGCGCTGTCCCGTATACCTCCGATGTTGATGTAACCAGAACCCTGCTTGTTTCGAAATCCCGAGCCGCTTGCAACATATTAAGCGTACCCTTTATGTTTGTATCTACATAAGAGTCAGGCGAGTGATAACTAAATGGTATGGCGATCAGCGCGGCAAGGTGAAATACTATATCCACTCCGTGTATTGCCTCCCGCACGCCGTTAGGATCACGAATATCTCCGGCGATAACTTCTATTTGGGAGAGTTTGTCCTTGGAAAAGGTATCCAGCCATCCCCAACTATTAAAAGAATTATAATAAATGAAGGCTTTAACATTATAACCTGCTTCCAAAAGGTTTTCAGTTAAATGGCTGCCTATAAACCCATCTGCGCCAGTTATGAGAACATTTTTTGGCATAATTATCCTCATTAAATAGATTCTTTTTTAAATAGATCATATGTCAGTATTTCTTTGAGTATATTATTTCATTGCATCATTATAAGCATGTTAATATAATAGCTTCTTTACTGACATATTCTACATTAATCATTTCAGTTTTAAAAAATATTTCACTCTATAGATCATTTTTCTGCCCAAGATTATAGATATACGGTCTTTAAATGTGATAGGAAAATACTTATTCATCATATAATTAATATTTGAAGATGAAAATTCCCTAAGAAAGTCATTTCTTTTTGGATTAATTGCCTCCAAACTGTTTATATTAGTATTATCAGCAGTTGCATCTTGTAATGTAATTGGTTCAAAAAAAATCTTATCTTGAAGAGCTGATATAATATTCACAGCTTTACTATTATTAACAAGTATTAAAGATATACCTTTTTTTCTATTTTTATTTGAATAATTTTGTACAACTGCATGCCAATAATCACCAATTGTGATATCCGCATTTCTTGGTAAGCTTGCGTAAAGACATTCGGTGCATGATTCACGCACGATTAAAGAGGAGTAAAAAGCTCTAAAAAAAAGACTGTTAGATGCTTTTATTGTTTCCTTTTTGCTATTTAAATAATGAAGACCTATAGCAACAGTTTGCCACCCATATTTCTTTGAGCGGAAATTGACATTAATAATAGGCGAACCTGCTTTTTCTTCTAAATACGTTTTATACCAGCTAAATACTTTGGTCGAAGGAACACCATGGCAAATAACTTCACAGGTAATCAGCCTGTCATATTCCTTATTCCTATCTCTCAAAAAAGCATATAATCCTACAACCTGGCAAGGACAACCCGAAAACAAAACATACTTGTTTAAAAGAAGCGCTTCTTTCACTCGGCGAAAAATTAATTTTGTATCGCTCTGCAGGTATTTTGAGCCCCTCATTTTGTTTATCTCGTTCATGCAGGTAGCAACTGTATGGTATGGACGCAAATCATGATCCAATACGACTCCGCATACAATGCCGCCTAATGAAAATACGTATTCCGCAAGAGCAGAAAAAATTCCGCCGGAGGTGCTATATTGCCTTACTTTTTCATCCTTATTCCAACCTGCATAACATACAGGCTCAGCATAATTACCTCTCTCTACTGTATTTAATATAGGACAAATATCATCACATCTGCCACATCTGATACATTCTTTATCATTTATATATGGCATTAAAAAACCGTTCTTATCATATTGCACATAAATACAATCTTTTGGACAGATATTTACGCATGTCCCACATCCTGTGCAACTATCGTCATTACACAACATAAGAACGTCCTCCTGTAGAGTGCAATATTCCCAGGAGATACGACTCTGAACGTTCTTTCATTGGTCCTAAATAAGATTCCACAAGCTGATAATCTATTTTGTTTTTTTCATCAGGAAATCTTTGTCCGATAGTAATTAAACGGTTTTCCAAACCGGTATACTTCAGTAGTTCCTTAATCCGGCTGTTATCTGAAGTTAGTTCAGTATCTGCTCTTTTGCAAAAGCTATAGAATTGCCTTTCGAATATAATTGAAAAAACATTTCCATGGAAAGAATCGGTACAAACATAAGAGGCATTTTGAATCAGCCCCAAGAATTCCGCCGGCCCCACGTCATAAATTGCCGTTTTCTTTGACATATCAAGTGGTGAGCAGGGAATATAATATGCCTTTATGCCTGTCTTATTTTCAAGCTGCAGAGCAAATTCCCTGGGTTGTTTTGTATCTCCTAAAAAATAGCACAGTATATATGGTTCTGTAATTCTCGGCCTTATAGCTATCTCTTCCCATATTGTCTTATCCAACAAAAATGTAGGATCTAATACATGTGATATATTCCTGCCGCTGATATTTTCCAGGAGCTTAGCGCCAGATATTTCCCGGCATGATAAATAATTAAAATTCCTGATATATCCTGCCATTTTTTGCTCTTGATCAGATGTAAGCGACACAACACCTACACTAGGAGCATATGAGGCTTTCTTTTTGTTATCTTTTACAAAACTAAGATAGTAAGCAGGTCTTGCACAAGAAAGGTTAGGATTCCATACTTGATCGCTGCCAACTATATAAATATCATATTCCGGTTGCTGTAATTCTAATTCACGAATGGTTGCATATTGTGATGGGCTTGTACGGATATGCTTTGTATAAAAATCCTTAAAATACTCTTTACGTATGGACAATTTAGATAAATATGCAGCTTTGACTGAGTAATACTTGTACTGATAAATGTAAATTCCAAATCTCTTTATTCTCATCAACAATACATTAAAAAGAGATGGTCGCAATTCCTGAAAACGGTAATCGATATATTCTGCCTCAAATCCCAATTCACAAATTTTTCTTTGCAATGCATAGGCCTGAAGCATCGTTCCGTAATTATTTAGAAAATGATATGATATCAAACCTACTTTAATGCTCATACTTGCTTTTGGCCTCCATTTTAACTTTTATGAAATCCTTCGCTAAACAATATAAGTTTAATAAATCCTTTTTGTAAAGTAATAATATCATACCAAAGACCAATGCAGAGCTTATATACCCCAACAAGATGGGTAAATATAACACCGCTACTGCTTGTGCAATAATAAGCACATAGCAAGAACAATCTATTGCAAGACTAATATGCAATTTTACATATTTCCTACAATCAATAAGCCGCACCAGCCATATGACGATATACGCCACTACGCTTGCTGCCGATGCTCCCATCGGGCCATAATAAGGCACAAGCAGGAAATTGATGCCCACAGATACTATACTGCCTACCAATGTAGTAACAAAAAGCATATTGTTCTGTTTGCTTGCCGAATATAATGAGCCGAAAAAACCAGAAAGCGCACCAAATATTACGGCAATAAGAAGATATGGTATATACTGCCATGCTCCGTAAAACTCACCTGAAAACAATATTCCCGCTATAACTCTTACCAACGAAATCAGTACCGTGCAACCAAGTAGCATGACGATATTATAAAGCTTATATACCTCGGAAAAAAACTTATCTTTGTTCTCATTTTTATATTCGCTGATAGCAGATAATAACCATGCTTGATAAAATATACCTTGTAAAGTTATGAGTATTGCAGGTATCCTGGATGCAGCGGCAAATAATCCCACTTGCGACAGACCACAAAATGCTGCAATAATGTAACGGTTTGCGGTGTCATTTAACCACCAGCTTAAATGGTTTGGCGCAAGCGGAATACTGAACCTGAGCATATCTTTTTTAAGTTGCTCTTGGCTATGATTCACAGACAGGTATCTGTGCATTCCACCGCCTATAAACAATACTACTGAACTAATAATATTTGCTAAAATGAAAGATACCAAATACCCTTTTATACCCATGTTAAACACTAGCAGCAATAAAATATTTGATATAACTACGACAACTGTACTAAGCACACCGCAGATACCGACAAGCTTTATTATGTTAATACCACGCGCGAATTTGTTCAAATAGTTTTGCACTGTGCTGGTAATATATGTTAGATAAAATAGAAGCAGGTAATCTTTGATAATACTTATCTTTAAAAAAATAGGAAAGGCAATTATTAATATTACAAAACCAGCAAATATCGTTTTCAGTCCGAAAGAAAACACCTGTTTATTATCTGCATCGCTGCTCATTGCAAAACGAAGTGCACCATCTGCAATACTAAGCGTGAAAATAGGCATCAAAAGACCGACACTTGAATTTATGAGATCGCTAGCGCCAAATTCGCCTGTCGTCATTGCCCTGGTGTATACAGGAAGCATAAAGAATATTAACAATTTTGATGAAAACTGGCTTATCGTAAATATCAGTGTATTGGATAATAGTGTTTTATATCTGCCCATTTGTGTATTCGATTCCTCAGAAGCCTAAATACCAGAATCTTTAGAAGACTCCTTTGCATTTAGCTTATTTTCATTTAAGTATGCGGAGAGACAAAGGGCTGCAAGAGAAAGTGTATTCCAGAATAACCTTGTGCAATATATTACTTCGCCTATGCCGTTAAAAGCCGCCGTTAAAATCAACATGAGCGGGATAATAAGCATTTCATGTGTGCGAAGTTTGGAGATTGTTCCTTTTATAATCTTCCAAAAAAACACCATGTATGCTGCAAACCCAAGAATGCCTACCTGTGTTAATGCGCTGATAATAAAATTATGTGATGAGCCGGGGTCGTCAGTATATTGACCAAGCGCAATTGTTTCGTTTACAGCACTTGGACCAACACCGAATAACAGATGATTTGGTATAACATATTTAATTTCCAATATGACACGTGGCCATCGACGTGTGCCTCCTGATGAAACAACAGATTCCATATTCATACGTTCCGTAAGTACAGGGCTTGCTTCTATTACGAAGTAAAACACGGTAGCCACTGCAATGCACAAAATAATAATTCCTAATAACCGCTTTGTAAGTTTCTTTTGAACATAACCAGATATAAGTACCGTGAGGATTAAACCCAATGAAATACCTATTAATGCGGAACGGGAACCAGTCAACAAAATAAAATATGTGTTAGTGACACCTACAAATAAACAAGCTATTTTTACAAAGGTATTTTTCGAAAAAAACATATATGCAAGGCTATACGCAGAAAGCTGTCCCAGCATAATAGCAAAATCGTCTTCATTAACACCTTCTGCAATTGTTAGACGGCCATTCTCAAGATAACCTGGGCTTAAAATAAATGACAACAAATAATAGACGGTTGCGATAAGCACGGCAAGCAATATAGCGCGAAACAACCTTGCTAATTCATCTTTTTCTAAAGATAAGTTTGTCATAGCTATTAAAACCAATATATTAAGTACCATTATTAAAAAAGGAGTACTATCACTATCCAGTCCTAATAAATACGAGATAAAAGTAAAAGCTGCGATAAACGCACAATTTAAAAACCATTTTGATAAGAGCGGTTTTCTTCTTGCAAAAAGTCTGATTGCAACACCTGTTATTATCGTCACAGCCAGTAATCTTGTAAGACCTATACCTTGCGCCGCTAGAAAGTAATTGCTGGAAAGAGAAGATATAAAATATGCAGGTAATAAGAATTCCGGCTTCACTAATCCAATTGGCAAAAAAACATAAGACAGCAATGTTAAAGTGGTGCTTCCTGAATTGGCTGACACGAAAAGCACTATTGTCATAAACGCCGCTATAATATATATCGATTTGCTTCCGGATCCTCTTTCTTGCTTCATATATTTCCTCTAGAATTTAACATAACTTGGTTATTCCACAATATCTCTGTAGATTTTCACGTACTCCTCCGCCATTCTCTCAAGCGAAAAGTTTTTGGCGTACTTCTTTATATACTCTCTATCCCAGTCTTCCGATAGCATTTGAGTAATACCGCTCGCTAATGATTCATCACTTCTCTCAGATAAGATGAGCATGGCTTTTTCGTCGAATAAATCCTCAACTGAGTCCAAGTCTGAAAAGGTAAGATTGGGTAACCCATAGACAAAACCCTCAATGATACTTAACCCAAAACCTTCAGAAATACTTGCAAGAACTGTATAATCCGCCTGGGCATAATATGAACCAATTTCGTCCCTGCTGATATTTCCGCATAAAATAAGATTATCGTTCAGGCCAAGTTCATAAATTTTGCGCTTGATATCACCGCTCGTCGTATCTGTTCCTAAGAATAAAATACAAAGACGTTTTTTAATTTCCCCAGAGAGCAAATTATATGCTCTAACAATTTGCGATTGGTTTTTATTGCTTGATAAGTTCCCTACGCAAAGCATTATTCTATTATTTTTGTCTATCTCGTATCTTTGGCGAATATCAAAATATTCCAGGCAGCTTTCAGTAATATTAGTACCATTTGTAATAACGTAAAAATGCTTGATATCATCTTGCACATTCAAATACTCTTTGATTACATTCAATATACCGGTGCTGATTACAGTGAGTGAAACACCTTTATTATAGGCATATTTTATAAAATCTTTTTCAAACTCCTTTTCCCCACTCTCCATTTGAACACTGTCGCTAAATGAATTAAGTCCATGGAGTGTTAAAATATATCTTATGCCTAATTTCTCGCAACAATCAATATATGGCTTCGTATTAAATCCAATACCATGAATATGCGCTATATCGTAGTTCCCATTTTTTAAGATATATTCTACATATCCTGCAGAGAGGGAATAATACAAAATCTTGATTATGCGGCTGTATGAAGGGCAGTAAATTTTAATAAGCTGTATCATCTTTTTTAAGTAAAAAAGTTTTATATGCTGAAAGATATCTTTCCAGGTTTTCTTCAGTATGGTAGTGTTATTATAATTCCTGCCCCCAGTTATTGCAGATGTGACGACATCGACATTCACACCAGCTCTTGAAACATAATCAGCTATATCACGCACCTGATACCCATAGCCAGTAACGTTCTTTTTAAAATTCTTATCATTTATAATTGTTATATATGAAGCCAGAAAAAGTACTCTCATAATTCATCATCTTGTTCCATTTAAATTCATGTAAATATTTTCTTTATTAAATTCAAAATCACTCAGCATTAGTGCACTTCGTGTGTTTTACTTTTATCTTGCATTTCCTATGTGCTCAGATAGCTTACCATGCGGTTTTTCGAGCATGATATATCGTAGTTCCTTTAACTTTTTATATTTTACATTGTCTGTTATATCGTCTATAATAATATCCTTGCCGCTTTCATAGGCCTGGTACAATACAGTAGAATAGAGAGAAACCGGATATTTTGTTCTAGAAAGAGAAATATTAAGTGGTACTTCTGTAGGACTTTCAATGTGAAATCCTTTGTAAATACGCATTATTTCATTTGCGTTACAGTAACTGGGATGGTAGCGAATACAAATGCGTGAAGAAGGTACACCTGTAGTTAAAAGAAGATTTCTGATAGTTAGCAGATTTCTGGTTTTTTCTCCAGCCAAATAATAAGTATAATCATATAACTGCTCTTGATTATTTTTGCAGTCGAGAATTACGCTGGGGGGAATGGCAATGCGGAATTGCTTATTATCTGCACGTAAGTCAGTTAAAAGGATTATATAATGCTCGTCCCATACGTAATATCTTTCATATTCAAAAAAAGAGTCCCGTATATTAAATAACTTCTCACCATGCATGACATTTATGTGCTCAATCCCTCGCATGCGGCAATACTCAGTAAGTACAGACGATGTATACGAATATTCGTTGCATGTAATAATTGCTTTTGGATTGAATTTCTCTATAATTGAAGCATACATTCCTATCTTAAGCATACATTTAAATATAAAATAAGGCGAATACCAATAACGAATAAAAAGTTTATATAACAAGTTTTTCTCTTGCTTCCCTATATTCATATCTTCTTCTGCAATTTTGCAGGGGATAATCTCATTATATTCTTTGCTTAAGCATTCCGGTATCGTCTGAATGGTTATACCACTGGTTAAAAAAACAGCACAGTTTTCCCCGGCTAGTTGTAAAATGTCAATACGCGCTAATGCAAGCTTGATGTAATAGATCGGCAGTAAAGTCAATGCCATAATATTCTGGGCAGTCACAAGTAAGGCAGACTGCTTCTTCGTTTGGCATTTATACTGAAAATATGATCGTTCAAACAAGTCTTTCGGCTTTGGGAAAGCATTTAGAATCTGCTCCTGTTTCTTAATATCCAATTGAAAGATACTTTCGCTATTCTTAAATATTGTTTTGGCAATGTCTTTCAATATAATAGTAAAATTCATTATTTGTTTCCCCAAACTAAAAAGAGTATATGTAATAAAATATAAAATGCTCAAGTGAAACTAACCCACAGAACCATTATTCTATGCACTTTTCAAGAAGGACAGGCTCTGCTCCATCCGTCAATGCCCTATGAATAAATTGCCAAAAAATAGTTCTTACATCTTTATTCTTATTTAGATGCCAATAATGTGTATTTATCACCATGGGTAATTTACTATTTTTACATAATTTGTACAGATTCCAGAGGTACGAAAATGACTCCAGTCGGCATGCATTAATTTCTTTATGAATGCCATAATCTAATAAACCAGGATAGGGATAGCCTTTAAAAAACCTGAAGGACCACCTTTTAAAATAATTGATTAAATATTTGTTATTAAGCCGTCGATCACAATTATAAATAATTCCGGAGAAATTGAGGCCAATATTTTCAATGGCACAAATACCTTTTTGGTTAATTTTGTTTGATGGAGCCACAAACGTTTTTATATTGCAGTGCAGCACACTTTCCAAATAAGATTTGCCTTCTCGTATGCCGCTCATCAAAGTATCTTTGTCCTTCCAAAGCATCTCAGGTACTATCTTTGAACCTTTTCTCTGGTATTCATGTGTAATACCGTGAAGCAATATCTCGTATTTACCTTTTTTTATGCTATTGCGTAGAAATTCTACAAGAACGGTATTGTAATGAAGAGGATTTTCTTTAAGAACAGTATTATGGTTCTTTCCATAAATATAAGAATTTCCATGACTTAAAACAGAAAAAGGCACAACAGCTAATGAAATTGGAAAATCACAAATGCCTTCATAGGCTGTTAATAATTCCTCAGGTTGAGTAAAAAAACTTGTGTCATCATCTCTTATTGCTATCTTAATAGAACCTTACCTCCAAATAAAATAGCAGACTATAATGGTCTTCCTACTGATTCATAAATAACTCCGGCGGTTTTTTTAATTTAAATGATTGGATACAGGCAGTCCATGTCGTGCGAAATAAAATCCCTTAATATACCATCTACTTCAATACCTGGAGGAATCGACCTGCTAGAATTTTATAATCGTTATTTTCTATAACCGAATGCCTTCCGTTTTTGCCCATCTGAGCAAGTTGGCCAGGATCCATTTTCAGCATCTGCTTTATCCCCATAGCTATCGCTTCCGCATTATCCGGTTCAACTGTTATGCCGCAACAAGCATTATCAACATCATTGTTTGCGGCGTCTACTGCATATAAGACAGGCTTGGCCGCCATCATAGCATCGAATAGCTTGTTCATAGATACCCCAAACCGATAGAGCGGGCTGCGTGCAGCGCCTATATATAATGCGTCTGTGAGTTCCAAAAGTTTAGGCAAGGATTTCTTAGAAACGGGCGGGAGAAACACGATGTTTTTCGACCCGTTAGTTTTTGAGCGCTGTATTAGATTATCCTTTTCCAAACCCTGACCTACCAGAAGCAGACATACTTTCTCGGAATCGAGATACTTGGCTGAATCTACAAAAGCTAGTAATGCATTGGATAAAGCATGACCGCCGAAATAGCACACAAGAAAGTTTCCGGATAATTTAATTTCATTGATAGCTTTTTGATGCAATTCCGGCAAATCTTCTGTATAGGTCCAGTCATCCAACACGATTCCGTTTGGAATGTGGTGGTAATTTCCAGCTTTCATACCATGCTGGACTATATAATCCATGGTATTAGGCAACAGGGATACCACCGCATCAGACTTGCTATAAGCTGCGTTCTCAGCATTTCTAAGTAACATAACGAAAGGATGGTATCTTGATATCCCGCCCAGTTCAACAAGGGTAAGCGGCCACATATCATGCACTTCATGGATGAGCCTGGCATGTGCCAGCTTGGCAATGCGTCTCGCCGGATAAGTATCTAGTGGATAGGTAGAAGAGGCAATTACAGCGTCAGGCTTCAGATCCTTTGCAATTTTTCCCGCGCGCCGGTAAAGCTTGGAAACAAACTGTATCATGGTGAAAGCCCTCTTGCCGCCGTTTCCCTCGTATCGCCCTGTTTTCACCCAGTAATATGTTATGCCGTCGATCTGCTCTATTTGGAAATCCTTCTGTGCCTCAGGATTCTTTTGGCGCAAATGGGAAAATTCGGCGGCAATAATATTTACAGTATGACCCATCTTTGCCCACTCACGAGCAAAATAAAAAGGTCTATACTCCATTCCATGATCTAACGAACCGGCATAATGGTTAATAATTAAAATCCTCAAATTTATATCTCCTAATTTGAGCAGCTTGCTTTTTAAATAATATAACTGTAATATCGGTTATTCTTTCATAAACAGTTTTCTATACACCCGTTCAACAAACCATATCGCATCCATTTTAAAAGAATTAAGTGCAGATAAATACTCATCTGATCCCTTATTCTCAAGCATATAATCCAATATTTCACTTGCAGGCGCAAACCATGCGTTTTTACTTGAAAGGTATTCGATATTTTCTTTAAACTTTTGCGATAATTTACCATATTCATCTACAAAACCAGAACCAAAATGCGTATAAGCAATACAACAGCCACCCTCTTCAGACAAACGATCTATATCTTCAGTTTTCATCAGGCTGCAGAAAGTATTTACATCATAGCCATCACTTGAACTAAACCAATAATTAGAATATAGCTCTTTTTCTACTTCCTTATATGGCATATAAGGATCATATTTTAAGGTATTTATGTTTGTATATATTCTGTTTCTTATATACTTAACATGATGTTTGCATATATCTCCCCAGAAATAGCTGCTATCTATGTTTTCACCCGAGAACTTTAAACCATTTAAAAATAATAGCTTGTAAATTATTTTTAATGGCAGTGAAAATCTTTTTTGCCCCCAATATATACCGTCCAAATTATTGGCGTGATTAACATGAAGTTTAGGATAATAACCAATTATCTGGTTAAATATTTCTAACGATAATATTATTTCTTGGCGTTTAAAATCCCCAGAGCCTGCTCCATGAAAGGCAATCTCGAAATCATTATCTCTAAGCCAAAGTATAAAGGTCATGTAATCATTATCTGATAAACACCCTCCTGTAAACTTATCTCTTGAGGGATATATCCAAACTGTCTTTGTAGTTCTAATACCTAAATTAAGTAATAAATCATAAACAGGTTTTGTATTAAAGACCGTTGACATATCTGTGTCATCAACAATTGTAAAAGCAAATTTTTTATTGTCTGGCCATGTGAGTCTCATACTTTTTATCTCACCAACGATTAAAAATATATTAATAGAAATATTATATCAATTAATTCTTACGACACATTTACCTATTCAAATCCTTTAAAATAATTTATGTATTGACTCAACAACCAATCCAACATCTTTTAATGTCATTTTAGTATCACTTGGTAAGCATACGCCTCTGTTGAAAATATCTTCCGCAATACCTATATCATCTTTAATGCTGAAAAACGGATTGCCGGCAAACACCGGCTGCAGATGCATTGGCTTCCAAACATGTCTGCTTTCTATGTTTTCCTTAGCGAGAGTATTGATAATATCCATTGGCTTAATATTGCATGATTTATCTAGGACAAAACACGAAAGCCAGCAATTGGGTGAACCGTATTCACAGATAGGCATCATCTCGATTGCAGGTATATCATCAAACATTTTTTTATACAGTTCATAAATAAACTTCTTTTTTACAATTCTTTCTTCGAGGACTTTTAATTGCCCTCGTCCTATGCCGGCGCAAATATTAGACATCCGGTAGTTGTATCCGATTTCTGTATGCTGGTACCACGGCGCCGCATCACGAGCCTGAGTAGCCCAAAACCTAACCTTTTCTACTATTTTCTTATTATTACAGACGAGCATACCACCGCCTGAAGTGGTAATAATCTTATTTCCATTAAATGAAATAATCCCTATATCTCCAAGTGTTCCTGTTTGAACGCCTTTATATGTCGCGCCAAGACTTTCAGCAGCATCTTCAATAATGGGTGTGCCGTGTTGTCCAGTTATTTTTCTTATTTCATCAAAATTGGCAGACTGGCCATATAAATTTACGACGATTATTGCCTTGGGTTCCGGATACTTTTCATAAGCTTTTTTAAGAGCCTCTGGCGACATATTCCAGCTTTGATATTCGCTGTCTATAAATACCGGAATTGCTTTCTCATAAAGAACAGGATATACGCTGCCAGAGAACGTAAGAGAAGAACAGAATACAATATCACCAGAACTAATTCCTAAAGACTTTAAAGCTAAATGTATTGCAGAAGTACCTGAGCTTAAAGCTGCCGCATGGTTTATTCCTACATAATTTGCAATTTCTTTTTCGAATAAATCTACATTTGGTCCCAGGGGAGAAATCCAGTTCGTCTCAAAGGCTTCATTTATATACTCCTTTTCGTATCCTTGTTCACTCATGTGCGGACTTGAAAGAAAAATCCTTTCCTTCAATCTATACCACCTCTAAAAAGCACTGATTTAAATGGTTCCGCATATTCAAAACCAACTTCGCATCCATAGACAGCAGCACGCATGCGTATTGCTTCTATGCTTCTGGGATGCGGATATTCCCGCAACTCGTCATCATATACCCGCATGGCGTCAAGTTTAATTTCAATAGTTTCATCTATATCTATATAATAATTGGGACAAAACACAGTCTTTTCATTGTAACCTCCCCATTCTGATGAAGAATTTACATAATAGCTAAATAATTGTTTTACAGTTTGTCCAGGTGTAGGACGTGTTGCTACAAGGACTGATTTAAATATAATTTGATGATCCATGTTGATATCATCTATGTTGTGAGTGAAAACAGTATCAAAACCTTTTTCCCTTATCAAGGATTCAAAAGCTTGATTAAGTTTGTAATGTTCAACAGTATCCAGCCGCATATCAGGAAACTCCCACTGGATAATTTCGTCACTTCCAAGAATTCGGTTAGCCTCCTGCGCCTGATTAAACTTGCGCACCATCATATCCTTATCATTATAATATTGTGTCGTGCTTCCATCTGTAACTATCAGTACCGTAACATTTCCACCGCTTTTTTTTATTAGAGGAATAGTGCCTCCTACTCCTAAAACTTCGTCATCAGGATGGGCTGCCACAACAAGAACATTTCTAAAATTCATCGTTATTTACCCCGTTTTAAAGCTTCGATTTCTTGCCACAATTTGTATAATTCATCATCGACAACATAATTAAATCTGCTGCCTATCCGAAAATAATTAATATCTACAGGTCCGGCGTCATCGGTAAAATGGCTTAACCAAATAGGTTTATCTTTTGCTTGTACCAGTAATGAATCTTTGTTTTTGGTTAATATTTGGCCGATTGTTCCAATGTATGGCGGTATGTTTCGCAAACTCGCCTTCCAAATATAAATATTATTTCCTTTATGATAAACATAAGCACCAGGAAATGGCTTTGATACTGCTCTAACCAGCTTTTCTATATCCGTCGCTGAATGATTAAAGTCAATATGCCCGTCGGAAGGTACTCGCTTCGCCCTATAACTTGCCTTTGTCGTATCCTGTAAAACTTCAACTGCTTGCCCACTTTTAAGCTTTACATATAATTCGCAAAAGGCGCTTCTTAAATTCTGTGTTGCCAGGAAATATACGTCCATGGCATACGCCGCGTCTGGTATGTCAAACATATTTTGCACAAGAACCGGCCCGGTATCTATTTTGTTATCCATTCTAAAAAGAGTAACACCGGATTGTTTGAGCCCCTGCAGTATCGTCCATGGAATCGGGGCACGACCACGTCCTTCGGGTAACAGTGAGGGGTGACTGCCAACAACATACTTTTCGGGAATTGCAAGAATTTGTTCACCAAACAGTTGACTCCATCCCAAAGTAAAAATATAATCCGGTTTCAAGAGTCTAATCTGCTGTATAGTAATGTGATCATTAATATCTATAGTATCTATAATATTAATATCAGCTTCGCTGCATATGGGATGCAGGTCAACATAATCGGAAATATTATTGCTTTTTTCAACCGGTACAGTAACAAGGCTGACAATATTTGCCTTTATATCAATTAAACCTTCAAGAATTACTTTAGATTCCAAGTTCGCGCCAACGCAAACCAGCCTTGGATCAGTGTTTAAATCTCGAGCCATTCATCTTTACCTCGCGGATGTGTTTCTATGTTACCCTTAAATAGTATTTGAAATGTCCTAAATATAATTAATAAATCAAACCATAGGCTTTGTTTTTCAATATATTCCAGGTCGTATTCAATTCGTTGAGGCCATGTTAATTCGGTGTTACCATTAATTTGGGCCAATCCCGTAAGCCCGGGCTTTACTTTAAAACGATTTCTCTGCATCTCATTCATTTTTTGCATATCCTCAACAACAGTAGGCCTTGGGCCAACCAACGACATTGTTCCGTTTAAAACATTTATTAATTGGGGCAACTCGTCAATCTTAAATTTTCTAAATATATAACCAGCTTTGGTAATACGTGGATCGCTTTTAACAGTTACTGTACTTTTATTGTTTGATTCGTTGCGCATGGTCTTTATTTTGATAATCTTAAAGAGTTTTGTGTTTTTACCTACACGGTCCTGAGTAAAAAATCCATTACTTCTGGTATCTATTGTTGAAATTAAAAATGACAACAATATAACCCAGCCTAATAACATAAGTCCTGATATTGATAACAATATATCAATAATTCTTTTTGTGATGATGTCATATTTATAATTATACGAGGAATCTATTCGACTTTTTCTCATCAATCAAAAACCATTCTGTTTTGTTTTTTAAAAACAAAATTCGGTAAAATAAGCCCAAAACCAATAGCAAATCCAAGGAAAGAGTTTTGGCGTGGAAAACCATAAGTAAGAGAAACGAGCTATCAAGAAAGAAGTAGTATCTATAAAAATGCCTTCTAACAGACAGATTATCTTTTTTACCCGGCCTGCTCCCTTCTGTATCGCCTAAAGTTTGGTATTACAGCGCTTAAAGATCCAAAGATATCCTCAGCGTTACACTGCAAGCCCTTGCGAAGAAGGTTTACCAATTCGGCTTCCAGGGCTGTTACCTCGACCAGGGATGGCTTGGCCACAAAGATACGTTTATGCTTGGTAGCTTGTGAACCTTCCGTTATCGTCAACAGTTCTTCAAAGAGCTTTTCTCCAGGTCTGATTCCGGTAAAGATAATTTTTATATCTTTTTCCGGTTCCAGGCCAGAAAGCCTAATCATGTCTTTGGCCATATCCACTATCTTCACCGGTTCACCCATATCCAGGATGAAAACCTCGCCGCCCCTGGCCATAGCTCCAGCCTGAATGACCAACTGCACCGCCTCCGGTATTGTCATAAAATAGCGTGTCATTTCCGGATCAGTAACTGTAATCGGTCCTCCATCAGCAATTTGCTTTTGGAATACAGGCACTACGCTTCCGTTGCTGCCCAATACATTGCCGAACCTAACGGCGGTAAATACAGTTTCACTGGTCAGGTTAGCCTGCTGGATGATCAACTCTGCCATTCTCTTGGTGGCGCCCATTACACTGGAGGGATTGACAGCCTTGTCTGTGGAGATCATCACAAAGACTTTTGTTTTTAATCTGATTGCCGCTTCAGCAACATTTCGGGTACCGAAAACATTTGTCTTTACCGCTTCGGCGGGATGTAGTTCCATCAAAGGAACGTGTTTATGGGCTGCGGCGTGGAAGACCACTGCCGGTCTGTGCTTTTCAAATATGGAATTGATCCTGGGCTTGTCCCTGACATCCGCAATCTCTATTGACAAGTCTATGTCGCGGAAAATATCTTTTAATTCCATCCATATTTTATGGATGCTGTTTTCGCCATGGCCCAAAAGTATAAGCTTGCTTGGGCCGAAGGTTGCAACCTGCCTGCATAACTCGGAGCCGATGGAACCTCCGGCGCCGGTGATAAGTATTGTCTCTTTTTTAAGGTATCCGGCTATTTCCTTCAGATCAACCTGAACTGGCTCCCGCCTTAAAAGATCCTCCAGTTGTACAGGCCTGAGGCTGCTTACCGATACCTGTCCTTCGATAATCTGGTACACGCCTGGCAAGATTTTCAGCTCAGCTTTTGTGCTGCGGCATATCTCCACGATATCGCGTACTGCGGAAGCGCCTACTGAAGGCATAGCGATAACGATCAACTCAATTTTATATTTCCTGACGATATCTGGAATCTGCTCCCTTTTACCCAAAACAGGCAGACCCATTATTGTTAAATTGTGTTTATTACTATCATCATCTATAAATCCCACCGGAAGGATATCACTGTTGCGAGTTTTCATTTCTCTTACTACCATCGCTCCGGCGTCACCTGCGCCGATGATCAAGGTCCGCTTGCTGGGTATGGTTTTACTGCTCTTCTGGCGTTCATAATTAATGCGCAGAACCATCCTGGACCCTCCCACCAGCAGGATGGCATAAGCCCAATGCACAATAACGATAAATCTTGGTATAGGCGAAAAAAAGAAATAGGTAACAATTACAGTGCCCAAACTTCCCCAGGTGACTGCCTGGATAATAGCCATCATCTCTCCCAGGCTTGCATAGGCCCAGACCCGGTTATATAGCTTAAAAAAATAAAAAACTGGCAGAAACGCTATTATAATGACAGGGGCGAGCTTAAAATAGGCCATTAATTGCTGCAGGGCAGTTTCGTAGCCGTTGCTGGACCGCAGGATAACCGCTATAGCCAGCGCTATATTCAACAGTAATGCGTCAAACAATACGAGTAAAATAATTCTGGTGTAGTTTTTCAAAATAAACACCCTACTTTTTTCCTAATTGAAGTCTTTCCAGATGTTTATAATCTTGCCGGATGTGATTATCCAAAAAAGCATATATCTGAGACTAAAATTTTTATTCGTCGCTAACCTTCTCTTTCTTTTTTTGTCTTTCCTGGTTTCTCTGGTTTCTCTGTATCTTTCATTAATTCGATGATAAAAGATATACCCATAGAAACCATTAATCCAAGAATCAATGCCACAATTATGATTTTTATCCTTTCGGGTATAACTAAATAAGGACCCATGGCGGGGGAAACTACAACCAGGTTGGCTCCCCCAAAATCAAGGTTGCGGGCAATTTGAGCATTTGTAATTCCCTCGGATAAAAGAGCCAGGATATTATTAAGACGATCTTTCTCCGATGGACTTATAGTTTTCTGAAGTTCTTCTTTGATTGCTTCCGCCTGGTCTTGTAGATACTTGACGGAACGGTCTATTAAATCCTTGTTCCTTTCCGTCATCATGGCTATGAGTTCACGGCTTAGAGTATTGGCTATTTTGACCGCTAAATCAGGATTACTGTTATTGACAGTTACTTCGATTAGGTAGGAATCCTTTGTCACTGTCGTACTGATCTGACTGGCCAGATAGCGGGGTGTGTAACCCATCTTAAGCAAATCCATTTTTCTAATAACTCTCGTCATTAACGCTTCGCTCTTGATTACACCGACATAAGTATTCATTGTCAAGATTGGTGTCCGGTTGACATAGTTGATAATGGAATTCAGGTTGTCTTCCCGGCTGGATTGTGACTTCACCGTGTCGGTTGCCTGGGTTACCAGTAATAAAGTTTTTGCGTTATAGTATGGTTTTAAGATATAAAAACTGTAATAATAGCCGGCGCCTGCAAAAAGCAGAGTAAAAATAGTGATAAGTATGAAGTATTTTCTAATAACCTTCAATATGGCTCTTAAATCAGTTAATTGATCATCAGAATTATTTGAGAGATCCCGATCGCTCAATATAGTGCCTCCTTATTCGCCAAATATTTAGATCGGAACAAGAATATTGCCGGTTCATACCTTCTTGTTGGTGCATTACTAGCAAATGTCGTAACAAAAAATACCTTTCTTTGGTATTATAAATAATCTTGGGGACTATTACAATATGAATTTGTAAGTATTTGGAGAAACCTCTCATGAACAGCAAGTCTTCTTTATAAATAATTCGTTTAGATGATAGTTTTTATTAAGTATTAAAACGAAATTTTTATATATACCATGAATTACCATATGGGCATCCTTTTGCCATTTTAGAATGTTCTTCGTCAAGTCCTATTGTACCAAGACGAGGGTGTTTTTTGTTTTTTTATTTGTTAAATCTATGTAAATTTTCTAATTAAGCCGGAAAAATGTCTGGAATAAAATATTTATTTATGTTAATATAAGTAAAATCTTTATTTATATTATACTGGAGTTTTTATACACAGAGAGACATGGAATATCATTCCGACGCCTACAGCTATTCCAAGGACAAATATAAAATGGAATAAAAATTGGAGAGACAAGTATTTATAACATGATTGAACTAGCCGATAATACTTTTAAAGCTTTTTAAAATTCACAGTGTAAAAGTTGGGTTCAACAATGAGCAAAATTGTGTTTAACAGAAAAAAAAGAAGCGTAAGTTACCATTATAGTGTTTTTGGACTGCATATCTCATCTGATATTTTGCTGCCGGAATTGGTGGCGGTTGATCTGCCCGGAATGCCGGAGGTCACGATCAGATTAGGTCAGGCGCCGGATAGCTTCGCAGTTGACTTTGACAGATTTGAGAGTTATAAAGCTGAAAAAAACAAGTTATTACTACATATCCCCGGGGTGGCTTGTTATTATGTAACTAATGGAAACAATATCGTTGTGGAAACTGCGGAGAAATCGGAAGAAAGTTCAGTAAGGCTTTTTCTTCTGGGCACTACATTTGGCGCGCTGATGATGCAGCGTGGAATTCTACCCATTCACGGCAGCGCTATAATTATCAATGGATACTGTGTTATCTTTACCGGAATTTCAGGCGCCGGCAAATCAACTTTGTTAACTGCCTTCAGAAAAAGAGGTTATTCTTTTTTAACAGATGATGTTGCAGCGGTAACATTGGACAATGAAGGTACCCCCTGGGTACATCCAGCCTATCCTCAACAAAAACTATGGCGCGATAGCGCAGAAACCATGGATGTCGACATTGCCAACCTGACACCGTTTTATTCCAATAATATTGCAGATAAGTTTGCAGTGCCTGCGCTGAAAGGATATTGGCAATCACCTGCGCCGCTTGGCGCGGTATATGAACTGGAAGTTGAAAAAGACTGCAGCGCAGCTATCAGCCCGCTTGCAAGTATTGACAAGCTGGCAGTGCTGATGAGCCATACGTATCGGCCATGGTTAATAGACGGGTTGGGATTGAAAGCGGCGCATTTTAATCAATGTGTTGCAATAGCAAGACAGGTTTCTGTTTCTCGTCTGACCAGACCGGCAGGGGTAATCTCAGTTGAAGAACAGGTTAACCTTGTTTTACAGGATCTAGAGTCGCTGGTCAGAAAACAGGATCTGATAATGCAAGCCTTATAGAAAGGGATAATTATGGAAACAAAAAAGGAAATCAGTGAAGTTACCGTTGTAACCCAGGCTGCAGGGCTTGTGGCCGCCGATTTGGATGGAGAAAAAGTCATGTTGAACATTGATAAAGGCAGCTATTATGGTTTAAATGCTATCGGCAGTCAAATATGGGAATTATTAGCAGCGCCTCACACAATAAAAGAAATAGTGGATGTTCTTGTAAAAGAATACACTGTGGAAGAAACAATCTGCCGGCGTGATGTGTTGTCATTCGTAAACAAACTTTATGACCGGGGACTTATAGATATTGATTAGCCGGCAAAAAGAATTTATAATGACTTATATTCACATATTGAGAAATATTATAGTTTCTATTATATAAAAGGTAGGGGAAGGAAGTGCTTCCTTTGAAAAAGGTCTGGTCCGAACCGACAGTAATCGAGATCTCAACTAAAACGACAGAAAATTATCAAGCACACGGACTAAATGGACCACATTTACCAAATTTACCGCATGGATCAAATGGGCCACAAGGACCACACACACTACAAGTTATTAGCTGATTGAGCTGGTTAATTCAGCTCAATATATTGTTTCGTTTACTGTACATCGTGCGTAACTGCAGGTTCTAGCTTAGCTGATATAATGGCAATTACTAGATTGATATTATAATCTTCTAGTACCATGCGCTAAGCTCGAACCGCTTTTTTATTCATGAGTTAACGAGGAATCAGTATTATGGCTTTGATTTACGTTTATGTCAGGGAGTTATATAATCTATCGCGGATCAAGTTCGTGGTTAATTTTATACTGATGATTTCGCTTGGAATGATGGAAGGTATAAGCGTTTTAATGATTATACCATTATTAACGGTGGCCGGCGTCATTCCGGGTATAGAAGTAAGCAGCGGATTATCTTCTTTGCTGAATAATTTTTTTCAGAATATAGGTTTGCCGTTAAACCTGACAATGGTGCTTCTGTTATATATAAGCCTTAATTTTGGCCAGAGCTGGCTGCAGCGGCTTCAGTCCATAATTAAGTTCGAAATTCAGCAGTCGTTTGCTGTCGCCTTATCCGTCAGGCTCTTTAAAGCAGTGGCATACGCCGAATGGCAGCTGTTAATATCAAAGACGAAATCGGATATTACAAATGTCATCATTACCGAGCTCGAGCGCGTTTATTACGGTGTGAATTATTTCTTACAGCTGGTAACTACTTCTATAATTTCTTTAATCCAAATTACTATAGCTTTTATGATCGCGCCTGGTCTTACTTTAATGGTGCTGATCAGCGCTTTATTATTGTTTGTGTTTTTACAGACTTTTGCCAATGATTCCCGCAGGTTGGGAGAGGTGATTACAAGTTTAAACAGTAACCTGCTGTTTGATCTTACAGAACATTTAAACGGTTTAAAAGAAATCAAGAGCTATGGTGTTGAGGCTGCTCAGGTCGAAAACTTTATCAGAACACGTGAAATGATGAAGAAGAACCTGACCAGGTTCAATAATTTGCAAACCAGGACAGACATGATCTACAAAGTAGGCGCAGCCGTTTTTATAAGCCTTTTCTTGTTTAGCGCTGTTGAAATATTTAAGCTGAATCCCCAGGATTTCATCATAATCTCAGTTATTGCGGCCCGTCTCTGGCCAAAACTCTCTTCTTTCCAAATGGGGCTGCAGAACATAAACATTATGCTGCCCGCTTTTCATGCTTCTAAGGAATTAGAAGATGAATGTCTTGCCGCCAGAGAGAACCTTCCGCCTGGCGGAACATCAAAAAAGATAGAACTGAATCACGGAGTTATGTTTCGTGATGTTTCATTTGCTTATAATTCAAACCGTTCCGGCTACGCCGTTAAAGATCTGGATTTTATCCTTCCTGCAGGTACGACTACCGCTTTTGTCGGTGTTTCCGGGGCTGGCAAGAGTACTATTGTTGATCTGTTGATCGGACTGCTGAAGTCGAGCAAGGGAGATATTTTAATAGACGATGAACCACTGATGGAAAATTTACTCCCCTGGAGAAATTCCATCGGCTATGTTCCCCAGGACGCTCTTTTATTTAATGCCAGTATCAGGGAAAATATGCACTGGGTCTGTCCGGATGTTTCAGAAGAAAGAATTTGGGAAGCCTTACGGTTAGCTGCGGTTGATTCCTTTATCAGCAGTCTTCCCGACGGCCTTGATACGGTTGTAGGCGACAGAGGAGTACGCCTGTCCGGCGGAGAGCGTCAGCGAGTTGTGCTGGCAAGAGCGCTTTTAAAGAAACCCTCTGTCCTGATTTTGGACGAAGCCACTAGTTCCCTGGATACTGAAAACGAAAAGCGTATTCAACAAGCTATTGAAAACCTGCGGGGCAAGATGACGATCCTGGTTATTGCTCATCGCTTATCCACAATCAGGAACGCCGACAATATCCTTGTGCTGGAGCACGGGCAGATCGTAGAACGAGGCAACTACCAATCTTTAATGCAAAACAGGGACGGCAGATTTCATGCGTTAGCTTGTTTATACGAAAACGAGGCGCTGCCCTCAGTATGACGTTCCTTCATAATTACAAAAAGGACTTGTTTGTTTTGCTAAAAAACATTATTAAATTCTGTGCTTTGCCATGGCGGGAAAAGGGATTGTTTACAGAGGCCTTTTTTTTGACAGGAATGGTGCGTTTGATTATTTTAGCGCTGCCGTTCCGCTGGCTGGCGCCTGCTCTCGGCAAACATATGCAGGAATCGCCGGATAATGAAGATGTTATTAGACTAAAAGCAGCCAGGCGGATTGGCTGGATAGTTGAATCAGTGAGCCGCTTTACTCCATGGGAAAGCAAGTGCTTGGTACAGGCGATAACCGGTAAAATCATGCTCAGACAATACGGAATAGCCAATACGCTTTATCTCGGAGTGGGCAAGAATGAGCAGAGTCTTGTGGCTCATTCCTGGCTTAGATGCGGTAAGGTGATTTTAACCGGCGGTCACGACTTGCGCCGGTTTACTGTAGTAGGAAAGTTTGCTGATGATGGAAGACAGGCGGTAAGGGGATGAACTGCATTGGCTGAGAAGATTTTTAACCTGATTATAATCTCAATGTGTGTCTCATCTATATCTATTACATTAACAAGAGGCAGCCCCTTTTCTTTTTTGCGCGATTGGGCTTATAAACGCAGCAAATGGTTCGGAGCGCTGTTGAGCTGCACTTACTGTACCAGTCACTGGGTTGCCATAGTTATTGTTATTTTGGTCTATATTTATAACCCAATTATAAATATAACAAATATATTGTTCATTGACGCCGCCATAACAGTATTTGCAACCGTTGCGATTTCCACAATCATAACCGGCATAATAGTTAAAAAGTCATAAATTATGGGGGACTAATGAGCGGAGCAACTCATCTTCTTGCAGGCTTAATTTCTTTTGCGCTGGAATCATTTTTATCGTATAACTGCTCACCGTCAATGGTAAAAAGAGCAGCCTCCGTAAAAAGAGCAGCCTCCATTGTAGGAAAAGTAATTGAAAATAATATAGACCCGGGAACCCTGGACAGAATACAAAAGATTCGCCTGTCCAGGTTTAAAATGTCCTGCAGGTTCTCTTCGCGGAATACCCTGAATTAAAGGAAAACATTAGGAATGGCAATCTGACTGTTAACATTGAAACAGGAGTCGATTTAAGCAGCCAGATCAAGGAACTTCGGATTCTTGATCTGAGAATTCATTAAAAAAGTCCGCATAAAAGGTAATGATCCCTGCTTCGTTAATTCTCAACAAGCCTTTGAAAACAGTCAACCACTATCGGATCAAATTGAATACCGGCATATCTTCTAAGCTCCATTAACGCATCCTCTTTACGCAGCGCCTTCCTGTACGGCCGGTCGTTAGTCATTGCGTCATAAGCGTCAACAACTGACAGTATGCGGCATTCAACAGGAATTTCCTGCCCTGCAAGACCCAGCGGGTAACCTTTGCCGTTCCACCACTCGTGGTGTTTTAGTATCCAATCTGCTATCGGTACCAGTTCCGGCAGAGACAGAGCTATCTGATGGCCTATTTCGGTATGCTGTCTCATAGATTTAATCTCTTCTTCCGTTAGCGGACCGGGCTTAAAAAGTATGCTGTCGGATATGCCGACCTTGCCTATATCGTGAAACTGGGCTAAAAGCCGCAGATCGGTAATCTGATTGTCAGGCATTGAAACAATCTCTGCAAGACCTGTAACGAGATCTTCCATTCTCTTGGCGTGATCCTCGGTAATAAAATCCCTTACTTCCAATGTCTTCATCAGCGCCTGTACAATTGAGCTTCGGGCGCTTCTGCTTCGGTGAAGCTTTTCCCTGCCCATGTTGTTTTCCGCTTCCCTGAAAAGATTGCGGAGATCGCCGGAGTTACTCTTCCCAACAGAAAAACCCATGGAAATACTTAAAGGAAGTTGAACATTTTTTTCGTTATAAATCTCAATATTATTTTTGATCCTGGAACAAGCGGATCTAACAGTTTCATCGCTGCAGTTTGGAAGCAGGACGGCAAATTCGTCCCCCCCTACCCTGGCCACAACGTCCCCGGCCCTAAAAGCGTTTTTAATCATTTGAGAAGCCGCAGTAAGAATATTATCTCCATAACTGTGTCCAAGCTTATCGTTTATAAACTTAAGTCCGTCTATATCACACGCAATTATTCCTATGGAGGAAAACCTGCTTTCACCAAAACGGAGCATCTCTTCTTCAAAATAGGCGCGATTATAAAGACCGGTGAGGGAGTCGTGTAAACTCAAATATTCCAACTGCTCCCCTATTTCTTTTACTTCTGTAATATCCATGGATGTACAGAGCATAATTCTTGTCCCCTTGCAATAGACGGCGGCAACTGTCTCTGCTCTCCATCTTAACTCTCCGTTTTTAGTCATATACCGGTATTTGTATGGGAAAACACTCTCTCCCTTTAGTATCTTGATTGCCTTTTCCCTTACCGCTTTCCTGTCTTTAGGATAAACCAGATTCAAAGCGTTAGAACCCAGCAGTTCACTCTCCTGGTAACCCGTTTCCCTTAAAAGAACCGGGTTGATAAAACCAAATTTCCCATCTTTGATCAGATAAATACTCATCGGCAAATTGTTAAAGAGATTCTTAAAAATAGCTTCGGCGCGTCTGCGCTCTGCGTAGTAACGAACTACACCTTTACGTAATTTTTTGTCCATTCTCCTGTATTCAAAGTTTTCGACTTTCTCCCAGCAGCCATCGCGTCTAACTAAGGCATACCGGTAGTTAACTATTATGTCTAACGCTTGATTCACCTGACAATGATCTAAAGAATAAGTACATACTGCAAGAATCTTATTTTTAAGGATATCTTTATTAGAATCTTTTTCATAACTGCAAAGATCTTTGATTTGCTTACTGCTTAACCAGGACATGTCACCGGCTATCCTTAACCCTTCAAATCCTAAAGCCAGGGCTTGATTATGTCTTTTATTCAGGACCTCCATTGCCTTTTCAAGGTTAAAAATATCATCAACAAAATACCAATCCAGATAAGAAACAATTTCTATCTGTTTTCTTTCCAGATAATATTTGAGATCAGGAATGCTCTCCCCAATTAACGTTTCAGCCTCTTTTGCATCAAGCAATCCGGAAGTGACCAAAATGCAATATTCATTACTCTGCAAACCGGCTGTAAAATAGGGAATCAAAATATCCGCCAAGTCTTGTTTCGTTTTGTAAAAGGCACAAAAATGTGTATCCCAGGGAACGCTGGGCAGTATGCCGAGACCCGTCTTTCTTTTTCTTGCTTTCATATTAAACAACTCCTATTACCTTTTATTAAAAATACCCGTTGAATTAAATCCAATGAATTCTCATCTTAATGATTGCGCTGCATTAGCAGCATGGGGATCTATCCTGTTCTTAAAATAGTTATCGGTTTGTCTTAAAAAATATATAGTCCAGCCGCTTCATAAAAAAGCAACTGCTTTATGTACCCTTTCAAACCGTTTAATTGACACGGCAAATTATTTTTGATATAAAAAATCAGGCGTCATAAAGGCATACCGGCTGGAGTTCAATAATTCTACTTCTTCGCCCCGGCGATTGGTCCGGCCCTGGGGGGGGTTATCTGGTAGAATACGTCAACTGGCGGATGATCTATTACTTATCAATGCAGGCGGCGCTTTATCATCTGTCTTCAACTTTATCCATTACCCCGCAGGCGCCTTTAAAGGATAAGGAGGTCCTAAAATTGAAACCCGAACAAATTCTTTCCGACCTAATCAAAATAAATACGGTTAACCCGCCTGGAAATGAGACGGCTGCAGCCGTTTATCTCAAACAAATTTTTGATTCTGCAGGTATTCCAAATGAGATCATTGAATCCGAAAAAGGACGCGGCAACTTTATCGCCCGCCTTGGTGAAGGCGGCAGAAGACTTCTTTTTTTATCCCATACGGATGTAGTCCCGGCCGGTGATGACTGGGACGACGACCCTTTTTCAGGCAGTATTTACGACAATACGGTCCACGGGCGCGGCGCCTTGGACTGCAAGGGACTCACTGCTGCCCAGGCAAGCGCAATGCTTAATCTGGCACAAAACAAAACGCCCCTTAACGGAACGCTGATTTTTGCAGCCACTGCCGACGAGGAAAAAGGGGGCGGCTTTGGTGTAAAAATGCTTCTTGACCGGTATCCTGAAAAGCTGCGCAGCGATTTCGCCATCAATGAAGGCGCAGAGGAACCGGTGCAGTTAGGATCAAACACTGTTTTCTTTATCCAGGTTGGAGAAAAGGGCACTGCCTGGAGCAGATTAATTTCAAGAGGAAAAGCATGTCACGGTTCCATTCCAACTCTGGGGGAGAACGCGCTGGTCAAAATGGTTTCCTCAATTAAAGCTCTTTCCGGCTATAAGCCAGAGATAGTTCTTATCCCTGAAGTTAAGCGCCTGCTGACGGAATTATCAAAAATAAAAGGCTTCGGAGCATCGCTTAGCCCGGAAAATGCGGATAAAATAATCAGTTCCCTCGGAGACAAGAACCTGTCGGAAACTTTAAGGTCAATGACCAGGATGACCGTTTCCCCAAATATGATCTCAGGCGGTGAAAAGATCAATATCGTTCCCAGCCTGTGCCAGGCGGAAGTTGATATAAGGGTTTTGCCCGGCCAGAACCTGGAATATGTACGGGACGAACTGCGCAAATTTGTAAGCAGGGAAATCGAAATCGACGTTTTTAACTATCACCAGCCTACTTTTTCAACATCGGAAACGGAATATTACCGGCTTATCGAGAAAACAACCAGGGAAGCCGCCGGAGCGGGAGTAATCTGCCTTCCCTATATCTCCCCGGGCGCCACGGACTCCAGATATCTCCGGCTGGCCGGGATACCATCGTATGGAATTGGACACATGGCTGACGGATATGACCAGAGCGTTAAAGAGACTATCCATGGCAGAAATGAAAGGATTGATATACCGAGCCTTAAACTAAGGACTGACTTTCTGATCGCCCTGGCCAGGGGGTATCTAACTTAGTTTTTTGCCTCAAACCTTGCTGCACAGATAAACTGCTATGTATTCTTCCCGGTATTGTTTTTTTTCAATGCTGAATCCAGCCTTTTGAAGGAGTCCTTCCATAATCCAGTCAAGGGTTGAATATTTATCTTTTATATGAACTTCCAAATCCCTGGCCGGCCTGTCACCGGCATATTGCTTCATATTGCCTATTAAAGTGTCAAAATAAAGGCTGTAATCCTCTACATCGGATGGATAAACAATATCTCTTAGAAAAAGGCGTCCTCCGCCTTTTAGCAGGCTGCTGATCCGTTTTAAGGCGATTTAAGAGCGTTAATTATTTCTTTGTTTTCCTTTTTAATATTCTCTACAATTTTTCCTGCACGGGCAATTTGCAGGAACAAATTGGGTGTTCCATTCGTCTATTTTATATACAAATTGAAAAGGGGTGTTTGTTTCGATGAAAAATTTTCATCTGAAGGGATCAATTATTTTGGCTGCGGCATTGTTGACGTTCTTCTTCTTGTTCAGCCCAGCCATATATTCAGAAGAAATGGGAAAGAGCGACCTGAAAACATTTAATTCCTATTCCGAATTAAAAGACTTCCTGCTCAGCAACAGGAAGTTCATGCAGAAATTCAGCATGTTCTCCTATGATTTTCCTTTATTAACCGGGGCAATGAAAGAAAACATCTCCATGCCCAGCCTGCAGATGCAGGATGAATCAGGCGGAACTTCAGGTTCCAGAGATTTTTCAACAACCAATAATCAGGTCGACGGGGTTGAAGAAGGTGATTTGGTGCAGTGTGACGGCAAATATATTTACGCTGCAAACAGCCGGGGAATTAGCATTATTTATGCATATCCCGCTGAAAAAGCAAAGGTCGTTTCTAAAATAAGCTTTGCGGCTGAAGCGGCGCCAAATGAAATCTATTTAAATAAAAACAAGCTGGCTGTAATTCTTGGAGACTGGCATTCCCAACCAGGTGTAATAATTAAAGTTTTCGATATTTCCGATCATGAGAAACCTGTTCTGGAGAGGGATATAGACTTCAAAGGCAATTATATAAATTCAAGAATGGTCGGGAATTACGTTTATGCAATTGCCAACACACCGGCAGTTGAATATGAGCCGGCATCCGGCGAGGAACAAGTCCGGCTACCTGAAATCAGCTTTAACACTAAGAATGAAACAATCAACGTTAAAGACATATATTATTTTGATTATCCTGACTACTATAATCAGTATACCTTGCTGATGTCATTTAATATTCTTAATAACAACGAGGCTGCGGCATGTAAGACATTCTTATCCGGTTCATCCCAAAATATTTATTCCTCCCAGGAAAATATCTATCTGTTAAGTCCTAAAATTCCTGACGTGCAAAATTATGTCCAAAAAACAATCAGCAGCCTTAAGGAAGCTCTGCCCTATAATACTGCCAGGCAATTAGACGGACTTTCAACTTTAAGTCCCGTTAAACAGATAGACGGACTTGAAAAAATTATTAACGAAAACTTAAGCAGTTTTAGCGATCAGCAGGTGAATACCCTTGAACAGAAAATGGACAGTTTATTTGGAGACTTGAATAATAAAATAAACCAGGAAAACAGAAAAACTGTAATCCGGAGGTTTTCCATCAAAAATGGCGGAATAACTTTCAGTCGTCAAGGTGAGATTCCGGGTTACGTGTTAAACCAATTCTCCATGGACGAATATAATGGATTCTTCAGAGCAGCAACGACTTCTCAAAGATTTACCTTTGGCGAACCTTTATCGACCTCCAACAACATATATATACTTGATCAGGAAATGAAGATTGCGGGAAGACTGGAAGGGCTGGCCCCTTCGGAAAAAATTTATTCGGTCCGGTATTTTGGACCCAGAGCATATCTTGTCACATTCCGGCAAATGGACCCGTTATTTACGGTTGATTTAAAAGACCCTTACAATCCCAAAGTTCTTGGAGAGCTGAAGATTCCGGGTTATTCGGATTATCTGCATCCTTTTGATGAAAACCATCTTATTGGAATAGGCAAAGAATCGTCTATGTCGCAACCCATTCCCGCAGATGAACTTTTAGGTGACCAATTCCGGGCTATGCCTGTTCTTCCCCGAACAGGAGGACCATATTTAAAAATAGGGTTATTTGATGTGAGCGATCCGGCAAATCCTAAAGAAATATCTAAATACATTATTGATCAAGAAGGTTCGGACTCTCTGGCGCTAAAGGATCATCACGCTTTCCTGTTCAGCCGTTCAAAAAACCTTTTAGTCCTGCCCGTTTCATTTTATCAAGAGCAGGTACAAACAAAAAACGGTTTTTGGGAAGACATCCTTAGTGACGCCTGGCAGGGGGCATACGTATTCGGGATAAGCATAAAAAACGGAATTAGCTTAAAAGGTAGGGTTAATCATTCAGAAGAAAAGATAATCAACGAACAAAATACTTACTACGAAAACGGTATAAAAAGGTCTCTTTATATTAATGACGTCCTCTATACTGTTTCAGAACACATGGTTAAAGCAAGCTCTCTTGAGAACCTAAAAGTTTTAAAAGAGATCGATTTAGGTGTTTAAAGGGAATACTTTGACGCTCATAGCGCTGAGTTTTAATTAAAATCTGAGGGTTTAAAGAAAGTCGTTATTCACAGATGAGCGATATTGCTTGAGTGCCGCTGCAACGCCCGTTGAAGCTTCGGTTACAGATCCACGGTGCGAAAACAGCGGCACACTTAATGTTTCTTGAAAAGGCTTTATAATGTCGGGAACTTAATGCTCGATTTATTTATAATTTTGAATATGTTTTTTTAAAAATATCCCTGTCACAGGGGTAAAGTTCTCCCTTTATCCCAATAATAAGATAGTCCCCCGGTTTTCCTTCCATCTTGCCTTCCAGTGTATCAACTGAAAATGTGTCTTCCATTTGTCTGGCTAAGACAGGTATTGGTTTCTTCACATATTTATCAAAAACTCCCATTTGAGATATTTGCTCCGGCTTGACAAAAAGCATTAGATTACCCCCTATTTGTTATTTTTCTAGCTTATCCAGTTTCATTCAAGAAATACGGGGTAAAAATGGCCGAAAAAAGTACCGTTCAGCTTTGCTTATCTTCTGCTTTGCGCCAGTTCCCCCACGGCGCAACCACCAATTCGCCCGAGTCAAGGCGGACCAGTATATTTCTCGGCCCGGGACCTTTAGCCCGTACAATCACCATGCCGCACTCGCCGTATAAACGGCGCCTGTGATCACGGTTTACATAACGTACACGTATTTCTTTAATAAATATAACCTCCTCACCACAAGTAAAATACGGTGATTAAAAATTATTATAGCTTATCTCAAAGGCTTCATCACTCCGAGAATAAAACGAAGATAATGTCGAATATGCTCGCATTATGTTGTTTAGAAAAATAGAACATGTGCCGATTATTAAAAAACGAGATATTTCTCTTTTTACTTTTTGGCGCCTATTCTAAGGTATTAAATGATTATTAAAGTAAACCCGGGCAGGAGGAAAGAAATAGCCGTGAACGATTTATTAGCTGAAAAAATGGAAATGTTAAACCTGTTTATAGCCGATAGCCGCGAACTTCTTGATGATGCGGAACCACAAATTATTGTTATAGAAAAAAGCGCTCTTAATTCAGGGAAAATTGATCAGGAAGCCCTGAACGCAGTTTTTCGTTTGTTTCACTCTGTTAAGGGCTCGGCTTCTTTCCTTGAACTCCATAATGTAATCAGAGTAACGCATGAAGCAGAAACGTTGTTGGATATTTTGCGTCAAGGAGAGGTAACTATTAAACCAGGACATGTTGATTTGCTGATTGGCGCCGTTGACCTGGTTAGAAATATTCTGGATGTAGTGGAAGAACGTCAAAGCGATACGGGTTTTGAAGACAGCGCTGAAAAAATAAGCAATGAACTCACAAGGACAATTAACTCTTTATCCTGCCGGAACCAGGTTGATACTGAAAAAGGAGAAAACAATGTCTTACCTGCTCCTGAAGAAACAGAACTAATGAATAGTCCCATAAACGAAGCCAATGAGATTCCTGCCGAAAAAGACTCCGAAGATATTCTTAACAGTGATGAAATTCTAGAACATTTCATAGAAGAGGCAAATGAGCTTCTAGACGAAGCTGAAAACGTTCTTCTTCAATTGGAAGGATTGCCTGATGATCTTGAACTGGCAAATAATTGCTTCCGTTTCATTCACAGTTTTAAAGGCAACGCTGGTTTTCTCGGGTTTGAGCCGCTAGAAAAAGTAAGTTTCCACGTTGAGAATATCCTTGGAGAAATTAGAGAAGGAAGACAAGCCTGCAGCTCAATAACAATTTCTTTCCTGCTCTACGCTGTTGACGCGCTGCGTAACGCAGTAGCGTTAATTAATGATGGTAAAGATCCTGAAATACCGGGCATAGACGAACTGGTCAAACGCCTTGAAAAACTTATCGTTCCGGCTGCTGAAAAACCAGTCGAAACAGCGTCTGTTCAGCCAGTGAATAAACCTGAAGAATATACAGAGAGTAAAAAAGAACAAAGCCTTCAAACTATAACACAGCCTGAAACCGAAAAAAAGGCGCCGGCAGCCGAAAACGGAAAGGAAAACGCCGCGCCTGAAAAACAGCCTCAGCAAGCGCAACAGCAGGCAATCAGAGTTGATGTCGATAAACTTGATACACTCCTGGATTTGATTGGAGAACTTGTTATTGCTGAAGCAATGGTTGTTAACAACCAAACTTTAAGGGACCTTCAAATGGAAGGTATTGAAAAGACGGTAACACAGTTAGATAAAATAACCAGGGAGATTCAGGAAGTATCTATGTCCATGAGAATGATCCCCCTTGGCGGAACATTCCGTAAAATGGTACGTCTGGTACGCGACCTTGCTAATAAGGGAAATAAAAAAGTCAACCTGGAAATAATCGGTGAGGAAACGGAAGTGGACAAAACAATAATAGAACATATTTCTGATCCACTGGTGCACCTGATCCGTAATGCGATGGATCATGGAATAGAAAAACCTGAAGAAAGAAAGGCCGTTGGAAAACCGGAAACCGGCCGCTTGACAATTGAAGCAAAGCACTCGTTAGGTGAAGTTTGGATAGTCATAGAAGATGACGGTAAAGGGTTGAACAGGGAAAAAATATTGCAAAAGGGGGTTGAACGCGGTTTAGTCCATAGCGGTGACACTGATTTAAAAGATGAGGAAATCTGGAAACTTATTTTTGAACCGGGTTTTTCAACAGCCGAACAGGTTTCTGATATCTCAGGACGCGGAGTCGGCATGGACGTGGTCAAGAAAAATATCGAAAAACTGCGGGGACGGGTGGAAGTCCGAAGCAAGGCAGGAAAAGGCACTATGTTTGTTGTCCGTATTCCGCTCACTCTTGCCATAATTGAAGGAATGGTTGTAAAAGTCGGGCAAAACCGTTATATAATTCCAATTGTTTCTATAAAAGAATCATTTCAGGCCGGGGCGGATCAGATCACATATACACCTGATAAGTTGGAAATCGTTAGCGTCCGCGGAGAACTTCTGCCTGTCCTTCGTCTGCACGAACTTTATGATATTGAACCTTTGCACCAGGAACTTTCTGACGGGATATTAATGATCGTTGCCAGCGATGAAAATAAATGCTGCTTATTTGTTGACGAATTAATTGGTCAGCAGCAGATTGTCATAAAGGGACTTCCGGCCTATCTTGGTTATGCAAAAGGGATCTCAGGCTGCGCAATTTTAAGCGATGGAGATATCAGTATGATTCTCGACATTGAAGATTTAATAATTTCCGTGGAAAATAAATAAAAAATTGAGGTGGGACTGTGAGTGTTAAAGAAAGATTGGAAGTAGATCTGCTGGAGGATGATTATGACGATGAAGACACCCAGGAGGATAAGTTTTTAACCTTTATTCTGAGCAGAGAGGAATACGGCATCGAAATCAGGTACGTCACAGAGATCGTGGGCATTCAAAATATTACCCAGGTCCCGGACATGCCAGGTTTTATCAAAGGAGTAATCAACCTTCGCGGTAAAGTTATCCCTGTTATGGACGTACGTCTGCGCTTTGATATAGAAGAACGTCCCTACGATGACCGCACATGTATTGTTGTCATAAATATTAATGAACAGGCTGTAGGGCTAATTGTTGACAGGGTGTCTGAGGTTCTGGACATACCGAAAACTGAAATAGAACTGCCACCCAAAATAAGGAGGAGTGAAAGAAGCAATTTTATCCAGGGTTTAGGCAAGGTAGGCGATAAGGTAAAAATTCTGCTCAACGCCAACAAACTACTTTATGAGGGGGAAGAATAAATGCACAACGGTTCAGAAGAAGCAGTTGAAAAGAACACCGGTAAGAAGGCTGAAAACAGTCAGAAAGACTTTTCCGTATTTGACTTACTTGATACTCCTGTTTTGGTTATAGGGAAGGACAGCAATATCATCTACGTGAATCAGTGTCTTTCCGCCATGGCAGGACAAACAAAGGACAAAACAGCCGGCAGTTCAGTAACTGCATTAATTAATACAAAAGATAACCTGTTTGAAAAAGCGTTGGCCGATGGCAAGAAAACCAGCTTTGAAGTCAGAGCAATTATTAATGACAGGAAGGCTACTCTGGAATGCGACCTTACACCTGTTTTTGCCGAGAAAGGCAAAAAAGAAGCAGCTTATTTTATTGGCTTAATCAGGGATATAACAGAACTGGAAAAGAATATGCGCGTCACAAACAGGAAAGCAAAGGTTCTTAACGAAATCCCCACACCGGTTATAGCAGTTGATAATGATCTGAATGTCTATTTTGTAAATCGTGCTGCGTCTTTATTGGTTGGAAAAACACAGGAAGCGTGCTATGATCAAAAGTGTTACGGCTTGTTCAACATGGGCTGCTGCAATACGGATGACTGCCAGGTTGCCAGGGCGATAAAGGGGAAAGGAGTATATACAGGAGATGCAGTAGCCAGCCTTTCCTCCGGAGATCTGCCCATTCGCTGTACAGCCTCACCAATCCTGGATGGAAACGGCAATATTGTTGGCGGCATGGAATACATGCTTGATATCTCTGAAGAGGTAAAAGCAGTTGAAGAAATCAGCAAGATAATGGAAGCTGCCAACAACGGCAATCTTGAGACAAGAGGCAATCTCGAAAACTATAAAATGTCCGGATACAAAAAAATAGTCCAAGGCTTCAACGACACTCTTGACGCCTTCACCACTCCTTTGAAATTGGCGGCGGAGTATATCGACAGCTTTACCCAGGGCAATACACCGCCTATAATTACAGATGAGTATAAGGGCGACTTCAATACAATTAAAAACAACCTGAACTCATTTATCGAAGAAATCGGAGCCCTTGTTGATGAAATAGGCGTCGTTATAACCGCAGGCAAAGAAGGCAAACTGGACCAAAGGGCCAATCCGGACCGTGTGCAGGGTGTCTGGCGCAAGATTCTGCGCGGAACAAATGACGCCGTGGACGAAATAGTAAGACCGCTGAAAATATCAGCCGATTATGTCGAACAGATAGCCAAAGGGGACATGCCGCCGAAAATAACTGAAGAATATAAAGGTGATTTCAATGAAATTAAGAACAACCTGAACATGCTGATCGGCGCAACCGAGCAGATTGCCATTACTGCCCAAATGATCGCCAATGGCAACCTCGATGTATCTTTCAGCGCCAGATCCGAAAACGATATTCTGATGATGTCGCTCATGACCATGATAAGCAAATTAAAAGGTGTTTTTACTGATATTGAAGCTCTCGCGCAGGCGGCCATGGCGGGAGATGTCTCCAAACGCAAAGATGTCTCCGGACTGGATGGCGCCTACTTGAAGATAATTTTCGTCATGAACCAGTTGTTTGATTCGATGGCCGAACCGGTAAACGAATTAACCGACGTCCTCGGCAGAATGGCGGTCAATGATTATACCAAAAAGATAGAAAAGCAATACAGCGGAGTCTGGAATGAACTCGCTTTTGCTGTCAGCGGCGTTCATGGCAGAATGGAGAAAATTCTAAATACAACAATTAATATCGCTAACGGATCGCTTGCTGATCTGGATGAGTACCATCAAGTAGTCCGCAGAAGCGAAAACGATCTGCTTATGCCTGCTTTCACAAGGGCGATGGAATCCATTCAAAAATGCGCAGAAGATGCAAATATGCTGGCCTGGGCTTGTGTTGAAGGAAAACTCGAAACCAGGGCGGACGTTTCCCAGCATGCGGGCGAATACCGCAAGATAATCGAAGGCATGAACGGTATGCTCGACGCAGTATCGGTTCCGGTTACTGAAACCATTACTTGTCTGAAAGCAATGTCTGAGGGCGAACTTGACGTGAGGATGACCGGAGACTACAAAGGCGATTATACCATCGTTAAAGATTCGCTTAATACAAGCCTTGAATCCTTGAATGGAATCATCAAAAAGGAGGCGGTAAGATGCCTTCAGGAGATGGCCAAAGGTAACATGGATGTTTCGGTAGAAGGAGAATACAAGGGCGACTTCGTCTTAATCAAAGACGCTTTAAACACTACAATATCCAGTATGAATGACCTTTTAAACCAGGTAACTGTGGTGGCCGATCAGGTTGCCGCAGGTTCTCAGCAGGTATCGGATTCAAGCCAGTCGCTTTCCCAGGGCGCTACAGAGTCGGCCAGTTCGCTTCAGGAGATCTCCTCTTCGATGCAGGAGATGTCCAAGCAGACCAAGCAGACTTCCGAAAACGCTTCTTTGGTCAGTCAGCTGTCTGTCCAGGCAAAACAGAGCGCTGAAAAAGGGTCCGACCAGATGACCAACATGGTCAAGGCAATGAATGACATTAACGAATCAGCCTCCAACGTATCCAAGATTATCAAGGCAATCGACGAGGTAGCCTTCCAGACAAACCTTCTTGCCCTTAACGCCGCGGTTGAGGCAGCGCGCGCAGGCAAACACGGCAAAGGTTTTACGGTGGTCGCCGAAGAAGTAAGGAACCTTGCCCAGCGCAGCGCCAAAGCTGCCAGGGAAACAGCCGAAATGATTGAAAGTTCGATTAAGAAAACCGAAGTCGGCACAAAGATAGCCGAAGAAACATCCAAGGCCCTTGAAGAAATAACTATAGGATCAACCAAGATCACCGATGTTATCGGTGAACTTGCCTCGGCTTCGAAGGAGCAGGCCATGGGTATTGACCAGGTCAGCGAGGCATTTGATCAGGTTGATAAGGTAACCCAGCAGAACATGGCCAGCGCGCAGGAAATGGCTTCAGCGAGCGAAGAGCTTTCCAGTCAGGCAATTCAGTTAAAACAGACCCTGCGCAAGTTCAGGCTTAGAAAACAAAGCTTTGGCAGTTCCGCAGCAAACGCGCTGCCGCAAGGGATAACACCCGAAATGCTCCGGATGCTGCAGTCGATGATTCAAAGCCAGCAGACGCAGGATCAGGGATTCTCCCTGGCAGGACTCAAGTTGGAAAACAACAACAACGGCGGCACAAAAAAAGCCGCTTCCAGATTAAGGCCTGAGGAAATAATTTCTTTGGACGACACTGACTTCGGCCGTTTCTAAGTTTTTCTTAAAGCTAAAAGCAGACAAGGGGTAAACTCCCCTTGTCTGCTTTTTAAAAAATATACTTGAGGGGAAATTGAACGAAATGCAGCTTAGTCAAAAGGAATACGAATTAATCGGCGGTCTTATCTACGATAAATTCGGAATTAGCCTGAACGAACAAAAGCAAACTTTGATCACCGGAAGACTGCAGAATGTGCTTCAGCAGGGCGGATTTACAAGTTTTAAGGATTACTATCAGTATGTGGCCGGAGAAACAAGCGGAAGCGCGCTTCTAACGCTCATCGACAGAATTTCTACTAACCATACCTATTTTTTCCGTGAAAAGGATCATTTTGGCTTTATTAAGGAAACCTTGCTGCCCCAAATTGTCAAACCACTTGAAAGAAATAATGAAAAAGAATTTAAGATCTGGTGCGCAGGATGTTCCTCGGGAGAAGAACCCTATACAGCCGCTATGGTTATTTCAGAAAGTATCAGCCAGGGATCAATTTTTTATATATTAGCCACGGATATTTCAGTCAGTTCCCTGGATAAAGCAATTAGAGGAAATTATACAAAAGAACAACTGGAAACAGTTCCGCCGTCATACCGTCAGAAATATTTTGTCTCAGTCGGGGATGGCGTTTGGACGATTCATCAAAATTTAAAGAACAAGGTGCTCTTCCGAAGGCTGAACCTGATCCAGGATAGTTACCCTTTTAAAGGCAAGTTTGATGTTATCTTCTGCCGGAATGTAATGATTTATTTTGACAGCCCAACCCGCCGGTCTCTTCTGGAACGGTTTCACCGCTACCTGGAGCCGGACGGGTACCTATTCATCGGGCATACAGAAACAATAGACCGTTCCCTTGGAGTTTTCAGTTACGTAAAACCCGCAATATACCAAAAAATTTAAAAAAGGTGAGCAGCTGATGAAAAAAATAAAAGTTCTAATAGTAGATGATTCTGCCCTGGTCAGGGAAATACTTGCCAAAGGGCTTTCTCAAGATCCGGAAATAGAAGTCGTTGGAACCGCTGCGGACCCTTATATTGCACGTGATAAAATTGTCCGTCTCCTACCTGATGTACTTACGCTGGATGTAGAAATGCCCAGGATGGACGGAATTGAATTTTTACGCCGTCTGATGCCGCAGTACCCTTTGCCTGTAGTGGTAGTCAGCGCATTAACGAAGAAAGGCGCATCTATAACTTTAGACGCCTTTGAAGCCGGGGCTGTAGAGGTTGTAACTAAACCGAACACTGATATTAAACGTGGTTTAACGATGATGCTGGATGAACTGCGAACCAAGGTAAAGATTGCAGCTTTAACGAATCTGAATGTATTGATAAGCAATAGAAATTCACAGCCGGTTCCCTTAAAAAAGCCCAGTCGGGCGCTTGCTGAATCAACTGACAAAGTAATCGCCATAGGAGCATCCACAGGAGGAACTGAAGCAATTCGCTCTATTATCAGCAGCTTTCATTCAACCATGCCGGGTACAGTAATCGTACAGCATATGCCTGCCGGGTTTACAAAGCATTTCGCAGAAAGATTGAACGGTTTGTCAGCCATGGAAGTAATGGAAGCTAAAACAGGAGATCGTGTAATGGACGGTCGTGTTCTGATTGCCCCGGGCGGACGTCAAATGAGAGTTGTCCGTTCCGGAGGCATTTACCAGGTAAACTGTGATTCAACTGAAGAGGTTAACGGCCACTGTCCCAGTGTGGAAGTGCTTTTTCAGTCAGTCGCTAAATACGCCGGCGCCAACGCGGCCGGAATTATGCTTACCGGTATGGGCGGCGATGGAGCCGAAGGCATGTTGGCCATGCGTCTTGCGGGCGCCAGGACAATAGCGCAGGATGAGGCTACTTCAATAGTCTTTGGTATGCCGAGAGTAGCTTATGAAAAGGGCGGCGCTGAATGCCTGCTTGCACTTAACAGTATACCGGGGGAAGTCGTTAAATTACTCAACGCAAGATAACATTTGGCTGTTTTTTAACAGACAGAAAGAGGTCCCGCTCAGAAAGAACGGGACCTTATTTTGTTTGCATAAGCCATTGTTTTAGGGAACACTCTGCATTTTTATAAACTATAAAGAATGAGATCTCATATATATGTATGAACGGCGTGAAATGTGTTATATTTATTCAGTATAAAATTAATTACGTTGTAACTTGTTGCATCTTAAAACCGTTTCCTCTATATATATTTATCGGACGCGACAATTAATAAATAAACCTGTTTTTCATATTTTATCAGGCTGATTTTAACTGAAAGGGATTCTTTATGGAAAAGACTCTAACCATTTTTCTTTTTATTTTTCTGACAAGCTTTCTGGTTTTTCTGATCTTTGAGAAAACGACAGTGTCTAAAGAAAAAAACAGAAGGATCAACGAGCTTGAGCTTGCCTTAAAAAACAAGGACTCCGAACTGTCCGAAGCCCGGGAAAATATCACGGGATTAAAGGAAAGAATTGCCCAGATAACAACGCTTCTTGAAAAAGAACACAATGATAATAAAGAGAAGCTTTTGATGCTGGAGGAAGCAAAAGAATCCCTTTCCAGCGCTTTTAAAGCTCTTTCTGCGGATGCCCTGCGTGTCAATAACCAGACCTTTTTGGAACTGGCCGCGACAGCTCTGGGAAAATATCAGGAAAGAGCAAAAAATGACCTTGAATCCCGCCAAAAAGCAGTTAATGAAATTGTCAAGCCCGTTCAAGATTCCCTGGAAAAAGTAGATCTTAAAATTAATGAACTGGAGAAATCACGTTTGGAAGCATATACGAGCCTTACCAAACAGGTTGAAGTATTATCCCGGACACAGGAAAGGCTCAAACTTGAGACAATTAACCTTGTCAATGCCCTCCGGACACCAAATGTTCGCGGGCGCTGGGGTGAAATTCAGCTTAAAAGAGTAGTCGAAATAGCCGGCATGGTTGAATACTGCGACTTTATCGAACAAGAATCAGTAAATACGGAACAGGGCCGCCTCCGGCCTGATTTAGTCGTTAAACTCCCCAATAATAAAAACATCGTCATCGATTCAAAAGCGCCTATTTTATCCTATATTGAGTCCTTGGAAATTCAGGATGAAAAAATTAAAGATGAAAAAATTAAAGAACACGCGCGCAATATACGCACCCACCTTGCTAAATTGGGCAGCAAATCATATTGGAGCCAGTTTGACCCCACTCCGGAATTTGTAGTTTTGTTTTTGCCGCGCGAAGCTTTTTTCAGCGCGGCGCTCGAACAAGAACCAGGACTAATCGAGTTCGGCGTTGAACAGCATGTCGTAATGGCTACCCCCACAACCTTGATTGCTCTTTTGCATGCGGTAGCCTATGGCTGGAAACAGGAAAGGCTGACCGAAAACGCAAAAGCCATCAGCATTTTGGGCAACCAGTTATACGAAAGGTTACGGGGCCTTGCCGGATATTTTTCCGATCTCAAAAAAGGCCTGGATAATTCAGTCGAAGCATACAACAGGGCCGTAGGCGCTCTGGAAAGCAGGGTGCTGGTCAGCGCACGTAAATTTAAGGAATACGGAACTGCAGCCGGAAACGAAATAAAAGATTCCGAAATTATTGAAAAAGAAACACGTGCAATACAAAACTTGGAATTATTAACCCCTCCGGCTGCAAACAACGAGTAGAGTAAATAATATTGCACCCTTAGATTAATGCTTATCATCCCGGAATGGAGAATTTAAATGTCAATTCTTATCGGTACTTCAGGGTATAGCTATGACGACTGGCGGGGGCCTTTCTACCCTTCTGCAGTCAGCAAAAACAAAATGCTGGAATTTTACGCGAAAGAGTTTTCCTTTACGGAAATAAACTCTTCCTATTACCACCTGCCTTCGCAAAATCTTTTTCTCTCGCTAGCCAAAAGGACTCCTGAAAATTTTATATTTACCATAAAAGCATACAAGACACTTACCCACGAGCGGCAGGAAAGCGTTCCGGAAGATATAAAAAAATTCTGTTATTCTTTAGAACCCCTGTTGCAAGTAGAAAAGCTTGGCACAGTATTGCTGCAGTTCCCATACTCTTTTCATAATCAGGAGGAAAACAGGCGTTATTTGGCCGGCCTGAAGGGGATGTTCTTAAAATCAATCCCTCTTGTAGTTGAATTCAGACACCACAGCTGGGTTAAAGAAGCTACCTGGGATTTTCTGCGAATGTTGGAAATAGGGTATGTCTGTGTGGATGAACCAAATATAAAAGGACTTGTCGGCCAGACAGCCATATGCGCCAGTGAAGTTGCTTATGTCCGTTTTCACGGCCGCAATCTTGCCAAGTGGTGGAAACATGAAGAATCTTACGAAAGATATGACTACCTGTATACCCGGGAGGAAATAGGCGAATGGACCCCAAGAATAAATGAGCTGGCCAAACAGGCAAAGCAGGTATTCGTTGCCTTCAATAACCATTACCGCGGCCAGGCGGTCCGAAACGCGCGGATGCTTCGCGAACTGCTCCAGGTTTAGGCTTGTACGCCGGCATAAACAACCCGCAGGCCTGGGCGTCCGGATTACCGTTTTCCAATATCTTATCTACTCCCGCGGGCCCGGCTATCTTCAACAGATCGAGATAACCTATTTTCAAAGGGACCCGTTTCTGCAGGGTTCCGTAAGCGGGCACACCAGCCAAACAGCCGCGTCTGACCTCCTCCCTGCCCTGCACCTGCACAAAAAACCTGCAGTCACGGCAATACATTAAGGCCTTCTCCCTCATCTCAGGCAGGATAAGCCTGTGTCCTTCCCAAAGCTTATTATCATGCATACCTGATCCCCGCCCTCGTAAGAGAAACTGCCCTAAAAACAGCCCTCTCGCCAAATCTGCTTCTGATCCTGTCGCACGCCTCTTCGGTTTTCTTAAGCTTTTCCCTTTCACCGAACAAGGTCAGCTGCTCCATTTTTTGAGAGGTCAAACCCGCCAACGCCACTCCGACCATACGCACAGGCCAGCCATCGGGCCAGTGTTTTTTTAAGATTATCAGCCCTGTCTTGGAGATATCAAAAGCAAGATCGGTAAATTCAGGCAGAGTATGCATTCTGGACAGCCAGGCAAAGTTGCTGTCTTTTAAAGACAAAACGACTGTCCTTCCCACATAGCCCCCTGCCCTGACCCGTTCCGCGACCAAATCGGAGAGCTCCAAAATAACAACTTTTATATCTTCGCGTCTTTCATAATCGCGCGGCAGGGTTATTTGCTGGCCGATACTTTTTGTGATATCCAAAGTATTGGGATCTACAGGGCTGCTGTCCATCCCATTGGCGCTGTGCCAGAGCACTTCACCATAAACACCGAATTTTCGTTTAAGAATGGATACGGGAAATTTGGAAAGGTCACCTATAGTGTGGATGTTTAAAAGGTTTAAATGGCGCTCATACCGGGGACCCACTCCGAAAAGCTGTCTTACCGGCAGGGGCCAGATCCTTAAGGGTACATCTTCATAATGCAGAAGGGTCAGACCATCAGGCTTTTGCAGTCCGGCAGCCATTTTCGCCAGCAGTTTGTTCGGACCTATACCTATGCTGCATGTTATGCCGGTTTCTTTACGGATTCGCCCTTTTAATTTCCTGGCGATTTCAACAGGCGAGCCAAAAAGGCTGCGGCAGCCGGTAACATCAAGAAATGCCTCATCAATGGAAAAAGGTTCGACTAAAGGTGTAAAATCCTTCATAATACGCAAAATGCGCGTGGAAAAGTGGACATAAAGGTGATGCTGGGGATTGATGAAGACTGCCTGCGGACAGAGTATACGGGCCTCGTGGACTGTCATGCCGGTTTTTATGCCTTTTGACTTGGCTTCATAACTGGCTGCCAGAACGATGCCGTGGCGTTTGGCTGAATCACCCCCCACTATTACGGGCTTTCCCCTGAGTTCCGGCTGGAGGGCCTGATGGACACTGGCAAAGAAGGCGTTCATATCTGCAAGCAGAATATCTCTTAACACATAAAAAACCCCCTGACCGAACATTTGTTTGATCTAATTATGCCAGTGAACACATGTTCTAGTCAAGAGTTAATTTTTCATATATTTTGTCCAGGCGGCCTGCTATTGCAGGGCTGATATTAATGATGTCCCCGAACAGCAAATACCTTGCTCAGTACCTGGATTCTGCTCTCCCATTCCATTTCCCCCACGGACCGGTATTTACATCTCCCTTGCGTAGTTTACAGCATTTCGAAAGATAGCCTCTCCCTGAGGCTGTAATTGGTTTCCACGCCGCCAGTTGGGATACTGGATTTGATCAACAAATCTTTCCGGATGCGGCATCATGCCTAAAACAAGCCCTGCCGAATCACAAATACCTGCGATAGCATTCAGCGAACCATTGGGGTTGGCGGGATACCCGGCAGCCGGAAGAGATCCCTCGCCGGCGTATCTAAAAACTACCCGGCCGGCAGTCTCAATATCATTTAACGTGGCGGGATCTGTATAGAATTTCCCTTCCCCATGGGCGACCTGGAGGCTTATTTGCTTGCTTTCATTGTCTTTAACAAAAATACAATTTGTTTTTTCAATCAGAAGCTTTACCCAGCGGCACTCAAAACGGCCGCTGTCGTTATGAATTAAAGCTGCCTTTATTTTTCCCGAAACCTGCCCGTCCGGCAGGAGCCCGGTGCGGACCAGCACCTGAAAACCATTGCAAATCCCCAGTACCGGCCTGCCTGCTGTTACAAATTCCTGCAGTTTCTCTTTTAGAAAAGAGGTTAATTCCACAGCCAGAATTTTCCCGGAATGAACATCGTCACCGTAAGAAAACCCGCCCGGAATAACAAGAATCTGATAGTCAAGCAGCTTTTTCTCTCCATTGCGGAGCATATTTATATGAACAAGTTCACTTTCTCCGCCCGATTTATTAAAGGCGTATAAAGTTTCTTCATCACAATTTGTACCGTCTGTTCTAAGTATGCAAACCCTTGGTTTCATACAGGCCTGTCTCCTTATGCATCCGTTTTTTAAGCATTGAATACCTTTTGCATCAGACCTTTCCATGGTTCAATTAAAAGACCGAGATCTACCCTGAACAGTTCACTGCCGCCGGCAAAAAAGCTGATTTCGCGCTTGCTTGTTGTATCGCCGATTTTTATATGCGGCACACCAGAAAATACTGCGTTGTAATCTGTTTCTGAATCCATCTCTACAAGAAAGCAGCCTGCAGTTTCATTGAAGAGAAAGTAGTCAGGCCTCGTCTTATTTTCTATGGTTATCGTTGCGCCTATGCCGCCGCCAAAACACATTTCGGCAAGCGCAGCTGCAACCCCGCCCTCGCTTATATCGTGGCAGGCAAGAATTTGTCCTTTTATTATTGCCTGATGAAGTTTTTTAAAGGTGAGACCCAGTGTATTCAGATCAATAGCCGGAAGGGGACCCTCCAATCCTTCAAGGTCGTAATAAGCCGAACCCCCCATTTGTTCCAGTTCCCGTTTTCCTACAAGTATGATTGAACTGCCTGTCCGCTTAAAATCAGCGGAGACAGTTTTTTGTACATCAGCTATCCTGCCAAAAACTGAAACGCAAAGGACAGGAGGTATTTTCAGCAGTGTCCCGTCACTGCCGCGATAAGTGCTTGATAAACTGTCTTTGCCTGAGATAAAAGGCATCCCGGTTGCCTGTACGAAATCTACACACGCGTCAACCGCTCTGTCCAAGTCCCCCAGTGATTCTTCATCAGGGAACGGCCAGATAAAATTATCGATTAAAACCATCTCTTCCGGATTGGCGCCGGCAGCGACCGCATTAGAGACCGCTTCCGCAGCCGCCCATAGACTCCCGTGATATGGATCTATTGTATTTAAAACAGGATTCAGGCCATGGCTGATTACCATACCATAGGGATAACCAAGCAGCGGTTTTAAGACTACTGAATCATTGGGACAGTCCCCGGAGATCCCGGCAAAGGGCGGCAAACAGCAGGAGCCCTGAACCCCATGGTCATACATGCGTACAATAGGCTCTTTTGAACAAACATTGGGATGACCCATGACCCGTTGATATACTAAAGGCAAATCATTGGGAAGGGGAATACTCTTATTGTCAGCACATTCTTTTTTCTTAAAAGAAGCCTTCATTACTCTTTGAGGCAGGCCGTCATGGAGAAAGCTCATCTGTAAATCACAAATCGTTTCTCCATGGTAGGTAACAACCAATTTTTTGCTGTCTTTAAACTGCCCCAGTACAGAAACTTCAACGTTTAACAAATTGCAGATTTCTAAAACACTTTCCAGATTCTCAGGAGCGACCGCCAGGACCATCCTTTCCTGACTCTCCGACACCCATATTTCCCATGGTTTGAGTCCCGGGTATTTTAAAGGGGCTTTTTCCAGAGCAACCTCCACACCTGTTTGCGAACCCATTTCCCCTATCGCGGAACTGAACCCCCCGGCCCCGCAGTCTGTCACAGCCCTGATTAACCCGGCTAGGCTTGCCTTTATTATTGCGTCGCTGACCCTTTTTTCTTCTATCGGGTGACCGATCTGGACTGCGCTGGAATTGACTTCCGTAGTCCTTTCAGTCATTTCTCCGCTTGAAAAAGTTGCCCCGTGAATGCCGTCCCGTCCTGTGCGGCCTCCTATAGCCAAAACGAGATCGCCAACTTGCGGCTGCCCTTTTGCGCATCTTTCCCGCGGTAAAATGCCGTATGCCCCCACTATTATGGTCGGCTTGGCGCGAAAATCCCGGTGAAAATGGACTGATCCGTTATTAGTCGGTATGCCCATGCGGTTTCCATAATCTTTTACTCCTGCTACAACCCGGCGCAGCAGGTAGTGCGGGTGCAGACAGCCTGGCGGTATCTCTTCTCCCGGGGTATCGGGGTGAGCAAAACAAAATATATCTGTGGAAGCAATTACTTTTGCGCCCTGCCCGGTCCCAAGAACGTCCCGAAAGACTCCTCCGCTTCCGGTCATTGCCCCGCCATACGGTTCAATTGCAGAGGGTGAATTGTGCGTTTCCACTTTTCCGCAAATCGCCCATCCATCGTAAAAATCCATTACTCCCGAATTGTCGGCAAATGCTGAGAGAACGAGCGGATGACGCGTTTCGCTGGTTGCTTGCTGAAGACGTTTTAAAAGGGGAGTCTTTTCCTCCCCGTTGACGATCAGCTTTGCTTTGAAGGTCTTATGACTGCAGTGCTCGGACCATGTCTGGGCGATAGTCTCAATTTCGCAGTCTGTCGGATTGCGGCCGGCTTTTTTAAAATAGCTTTGGATTAACCGCATCTCTTCAAGATTCAGAAAGAGCTTTTCGCTGCTAAGATCCATTAACTGCCTATCGTCCATCTGAGCAACTGGAATAGTCTCGGAACTGGTGGGATTGCCGCGGATTATTAGTGATAAGGGCGCCTTTTCGACAACCCTTTCGACAGTCGTATTTACTAAGAGATGATCGATTACGGCCCGGATATCACTTTCTTTGATTTCTTCGCCATAAAAGGCATATTCCCTGCTTGAGCCGGCGGCGTCGGCATAAACTCCCAAATCTGAGGCTGCTTTTAAAAGAGAGGCTGCCTCAGGGTTCATCACGCCGGGTTTATAGGCCACTTCGACAACTCTCTGAGCCCCTTGCAGGACCGGAGCATTTAAACTATACAGCTGAAATACTTCTTCCGCTAAAAGCTTTTGCGCCAAAAGATCAGCCTGCTTTTCGTCAATGTTCTCAAATCTGTAGATTTTTGCAGTACGTATGCCTGCTATGCTATTTATACCCAAAAAAGCGTTGATATCGTAAAGCAGACCGTTTCCCACAGGGTCGCCGGCGTCAGGACTGTTTGTCACTCTTACTTCTTGAATCATCAAAAGACCCCCGGAAAGTTTTTACTTAATTAATTCCCAAAAACATTATTATTTTAGTATATACGGGGCAAAAAAACAACCTCGCTTATTTTTGCCTTATTGCGCTAAGGGCATTGACCCTCTTAGTTGATGAGTTTTCATACTTTAAGCTTCTTCTATGATTTCACTGATTTCAAGCTTCCTTTGAAAATGCTTTAAAATCTTTGCCAAGCTGTTATTAAAAATCAGGCAAAAGAAAGCATTGCCCAGAGCGTGAAAGGTATCGAACCAGAAGCTGGCTATATTAACTGTAAAGAATGAATTAATATTTAACGGTGAAATAAAAGCAGTCCAGGACCAAATATTCATAATCCAACCAAATAGATATCCCCAGAAAAAGCTAAAAAAAACAATACCCGTGCGTCCAATTTTCGGGCAAATTATTTTCAGAAGACCGGCAGTGCTTCCTGCCATACCCCAGGCGAACATCTGCCATGGTGTCCAAGGACCCTGACCCAGAAAAAAATTCGAGAGGACCGCCGCTGTTGAGCCTACTAAAAAACCGGCCTGTGGTCCGAAAATTAATCCCGTCGAAATTACTAAAAAAGTAGCCGGCTGAACACCCGGTATTATTGCAAAAGGAATCCGGCTGACCGCAGCTATTGAGCTTAGCGCTGCAAGAACAGATAAATACTTGGCTGAAAACGAATTTTTCTCGCAAACCCAATAAAAAAAACACAGGGCAATAACAATGATCTCCAGGGAGAGCAAACCCCAGTCCTGTCTGGATAAAATCAGTATTGCTCCAATGATAACCATTACAGATATTGTTAAAGATATTGCTCTGGTTGTTATTCGCATAATTTTTTTATTTGTTCCAGCGCTTCCCGGACAGTTAAAATATTCTTTTTGTATCCCCTGAATAACCTGCTCATCTGGGTTGAAAAGAAAATCGACTCGCCCAGTATTTCATGTTTTGCGCCATCCCCTGCAATTCTGCCGTCAAACATCAGGATAATCCTTTGGGCGTATTCCGCAGCAAACTCAATATCATTGGTAACGATTACTATTGCCGTGCCGTTTTCAGAATATCTTAAAAGCACCTTGCCGAGATCGTTTTTAAAATTGTAATCAATGCCCCTGGTCGGCTCATCCAACAACAACAGGCCGGGACGGCCGGCTAAAACAGAAGCGAGTGCTACTCTTACCCGCTCTCCTGAGCTTAATTCCCTCGGGTTATACTGGAATAATTCTTTGACCCCCAACTCGTCAACAGTAAGCTTAGCCAGTTTGTCATCTGCAGCACCGGGGTTGTTATTTGAAAGACCGATTTCCTGCTCAACCGTTTCATAAAAAAAGTATTCATCGGTATTTTGCGGCATATATCCAATCATCCCAGCGATGTCTTGAGCTTTATATTTGTTTGGATTATTGCCTGAGACTTTGACAAAACCCCTTCCCGGCTTTATTAAACCAGCTATTATTTTCAGCAAAGTTGTCTTACCGGCGGCATTCTCACCAAGTATGGCAATAATCTCCCCTTTTCTTACTGTAAGACTTATATCCTGCAGCCCCGTTTTTCCATCAGGGTAACTGAACCAGAGATCTTTCAGTTCAAGAACTTCATCCTGTTTGTGCGTTTGTTTTAACGGTTCATTATTTGCCTGGTGGACAAAGGAAGATGTCTGCTCCGGCAGGTATTTTTTCAGAAAAGTCCTCCCTTCTTTTATGTCCAGGGGTATTATGGGAGCCCCGCAGATTACAAAAAACTTGGCTACCGGAGGGATATTATTCATCTTGCCATCCAATCCCCAGCAGGCAATTTCTTTCGGAGTCCCACTTTTCAGAAGTTCTCCCCGATCAAGGACAACCACGCGATCAGCATAACTAAAACATCTTTCCAGCCTCTGTTCAACGAGAATAACAGTTATTCCTTCTTCATTTAAACTTCTGACAAGTGTTAAAATCTCATCCGCGTTTGCCGGATCCAGCTGTGAGGCCGGCTCGTCTAAAACGAGCACCTCCGGTCGCATTGCAAGGACAGAAGCAATAACCACCTTCTGCTTCTGTCCTCCCGAAATTGTTCCGGTAAATTTGTCTTTGATCTCCGACAGATTAAGAAAACCTACTACTTCAGCCACCCTGCGGACCATTTCACTATATCCGAGCCCAATATTCTCGAGACCAAAAACAATTTCGGCCTCGACACTGTTCATGACCAGTTGTTTTTCGGGATCCTGAAAAATAATCCCGATGTTTCTGGCAAGCTTGCGTCTGTCCATGGCACGGAGGTCTAAACCCTTATAAAGGATTTTTCCGCCTATTTTTCCCCCGTAGAAATCCGGAATAAGCCCTGCCAGCGAGCGGGCCAAAGAAGACTTTCCGGAACCGGATCCGCCCGTAACAAGAATAAACTCTCCTTCTTCAATTTTAAGATTAATCTTTTTCAAGGCAGGGTCTTTTTTATCGGGATAATAATAAGTCAGATCCTGGATCTCAAATAGCGGCAGTTATTCCACCCCCAGCTGGTAATAACAGGAATAAGCAAACCAGATAAAATTAGAAGTAAAAAACTCAATCCATCAAAGAGATAATCCATCTTTGGATAATAAGCGTAGCTGCCCGCTCCCATCGCTTTGCCTGCAAACGAAACAGCCAGTGCTGCGCAACTGCCGGCCAGGCAGATCAAATCACCCGGCCGCAGCTTCTTACGCTCATACTTAGAACGCGGCCCGCTCCCAAAAGCCCTGCTGTGCATTGCTTCGGCAATTTGCCAGGCGCCTTCCAGAGATGTATATATTAAAGTGTTTACAGATTGGCAGTATAATGTAAACCTTCCCGTAAAGTTAAGAGAGGCGTAATCAAAACCCCTGGTTTTTTGCAGATCCTGAATGTTTTCAAACTCTTTTTTCATACGTGGTATTAACCGGGTTCCTAAGGAAATTATCAGAGCAGGTTTATAAGCGAATCTTGAAAAGAGGCGCAGAACCTGATCGGGGCGCACCGCATTGTTACAAAGACAAAAAACACTTAAAACGACAAGAAGGCGTAGTCCCATCGCCAGACCATAGAAAACTGCTTCCAGAGAAATTATAATGCCGCCCAGGAAAGGAATTTGTGGGCCAGACCATAAGACAGTGCTTCCGGCGCGTGAGACCAACGGGTTTACCAGTACAATCAGCAGGGCCATATACAGGCTGAATTTTAAATAGGCTTTCCAAAACTTTAACACCCGGGCTGATACAATCGCCAGGACTGTTACCATAAAAACTGCTGTCAGGTAAAGAGGATGTGAAAATAACAGGGCAACCAGAAATAAAGACATAAAATAAACCAGAGCAGCGGCAGGATGCAGATTTTTAAAGTAATAGCTTTTAAAAGTATCCGGCCCTTTTTTATCCATTCTTATCTGCTTTCCAAACAAACAATACGGTTGTTTTCATCCCATTTGACGTCATATTCAAGGGCCTCTGCGATATACCTGAGAGGGAGGTAAACGCGATCATTGTGCATCAGCGGTATTACACTCATTTGAATTCGACGGTTATTAACAAGAAGTTCTGTTTGCCCCAATAAAATAATCAAATTAACATCCCCGTCAGCCGTTCAACAAAAGACTTCCTGCTGTACACATCCGTAAGCGCAATTAATGCCTGCTGTGTAGCCATCTCATCACCTCCACCGCCTTTTATATGCTCGAAACATCCGCCGGGAAGCTGGTATCTGAGCAGCGCGGTAACCGGATTTCCGCCAGGCTTTTTAAATGCGCCGGCGCCAGGATCAACACCTACTGCAATCAAACCCTGAATCACAGCGCTGCATGACTCAGAATTCATGATCCCCCAGGATTCAAATCCCCCATTTTCCTTCTGGACATTACTTAAGTAGTTAACTGCTTTTTCAACAACCGGGCTGTCTTTTTTCTGCCCTAAAGCGCCAAGCGCGGTGAGCGCCATACCTGTTGAGTCAACATCGGATGTGGCCAAATCAGCTGCGGACCAGTTGAATGAACCGTCGGAATGCTGCCTGTCAGCCAGCCACTGAATTGCTTTTTCAGGTTCCTCAGGCTTTGCGCCCGCACAGGCTAGAGCGATAATTGCCCAGGCATGCGCGCTGACAAGTTCTTCCCCGCCGTTTGTTATGGAGTCGGCAAATTTTCCGCTTTTCAGCTGTGCACTCTGAAGTATCTGCACCAAATCTTTACCGCCGCAGTTATACGGATCGCCTTTTACGGAAGTCAGTAACATGGTCAGAACAGAGTAATTATTTATGTCTCCCGAAACAAGCAATTCCTCAAGATTTTCGCAAGCCTTTTTGGCGCCGGCAGATTCATTTTTACCCGTACACGCGATTGCTATATAAGAGAATGGCGAATTGCTTTCATTTTTTACAGATTCTAAAAATCTGGCGGCTTGTATTATTTTTTCATGCAAATCAGTTCCTGCCCGGACTTGGGCTGGAAAGGCAATAAATAAAGATATTATGATTAAAAAAATTACTTTTTTCACAAAACATGCGCCCCTTTATTAATATCGATTCATTATGGGCTTTGTGGCTTTAGGCCGCTTTTTTAAGATTCTTCTTAAGGGGTAGATCGATTAATTACGTTTAGATCCTCCCAGACTGGAAATTTAGCTCTAATATCTTCGCTGTACCACCAGATAATCCGATCACCCTCCAGGACCTTTTTAGACGCCGCCGAAACCATAGGAATTTGATCATTTACAGTATACATCCAACCTGATTGGCCTTTATTCCCCAGTCCTCCGATAAATTCGACAAGTTCCGGCCAACGTGACGAGGTCTCATAATTTAAGCCGGTGGCATCAAGGACATTTAGAACAGTAACACTTTCTGCTTCTCCGGCCGCGATACTTATTTTTGACGGTGCGTAAATTATTTCCTTGTTTTTACCAACCACTGCTATGCTGACTGTTAATACCAAATCGTCGTCAGCGGTGTCTGCAGTTTTATTTTTGTCAACAGCGGCAGAAATTGATTTTTGGTCAGCGCGCTCACTTTTTATACTATTTACGTTATCTTCTGATGTTGTTTTTATTTTTTTCGTGCTTTGAACATTATTCTCAGGCGCAGCAGGCAAACCGGTTTTTTCTTTTCCAGGTAATTCATCCGTTGCTTTTATATTATTTAAACTTCTATGGTCTGATAATTGCGTAATTAATACAGCTGCTGCCAAAAGCAGTATAACTGAAAACATAATTATTGTGTATAAAAATACTTTCTTACTCATTTTAAAAGACCTCAAAATAAAATACTTCAGCGTCCCAGATGAGATAACTGAAGTATAAAATACCCCGCTCACGGCGCCGCTCTTTACGTGGAAGCGATAAAATATACCGGACTACCAGGGCAGGTTTCCTGACTTTAGGATCATTACAGCCAAATGCCTTCCCGAATTAACTCAGTGGCTTTTCGTTTGGCGGCTCCCCATTCACAGTGGCCCGACCGTCCAGGATTTCAACCTGGTTCCCTATTACCCTCTGCCTTCCAGGACAGAGGCGCCCTGGCAAAAATTATTAATTTTAAATTTTGTATATCATATTTTAATCTCGCTGTCCAGTACAAATAAACGAACCACATAGAAAATAACAGCAGTTTATTCAGTTAAGTATAAGAAGACAATGTATATGTTAGACTGTGAAATTATGTTAAATTGTTATATAATAGAGAAAACTGAATGGGCGTGGCTGATAATGGGACAACTTCCTGAAGTAGAAATCTACACGGACGGCGCTTGCAGCGGCAACCCGGGAAGCGGTGGTTACGGTATAGTTTTAAAATATAAGGATAACATTAAAGAAATTTCAGGCGGATACCGTCAAACGACAAACAACAGAATGGAATTAATCGCCGTAATTATAGGTTTGGAAGCTTTAAATAAACCCTGCGAGGTTAAAATATACAGCGACAGCAGGTATATAATCGACGCTGTAAACAAAGGTTGGATAAAAAAATGGAAAAAAAACGGATGGCAGCGCACCCGTGATCAACCGGCGAAGAACGTTGATTTATGGATAAGAATTTTAAACCTTGCCGAAAAGCACAAAATTACCTGGGTCTGGGTAAAAGGTCACGATGAAAACTTATATAATAACCGCTGCGACGAACTTGCCCGGGAGGCAATCAAGAAACAACCTTTGCAAGAAGATCAGGGCTACACTTCGGGAACGCGTCAGATATAGACACAAGGGTGCGGAGACACAAGGGGACGGTACTCCTGTGCTCACTTGGAATGCGTCAGATATAGTATTGTAGACACAAGGGGACGGTACTCCTGTGCTCACTTGGAATGTTGACACAAGGGGACGGTACTCCTGTGCTCACTTGGAATGCGTCAGATATAGTATTGAGGTGCACTGATGGAACGTTTGCATAAATATATGGCCAGGACAGGAATAGCTTCACGCAGGCGCTGCGAGCAGCTTATCGCTTCCGGCTTGGTAAAGGTGAACGGAGAAACAGTAACACGCCCCGGTATTCTTGTTGATCCCTCCGAAGCAAAGGTTGAAATAAACGGAAAGACTATAAAAGAAACAGAAGCAAAGATTTATCTTGCATTATACAAGCCAAGGAATTATGTTACTACCCTCCATGACCCACAAGGCAGGCGCAAAGTAACCGACCTGATTAAAGACATTCCCCACCGTTTATTTCCGGTTGGACGGCTTGATTACGACAGCGAAGGATTGCTTCTTTTAACTAACGACGGACAGCTAACCTATTTGATTACACATCCCAGTCACCGGATACCCAAAACATATCTTGCCTGGGTTGAAGGAAATCCTTCAAGTGAAGAACTTTCAATGATGACTGAAGGCATACTGCTTTCTGACGGCTGGACATCTCCCGCCAAGGTCAGCCTGCAGAGAAATACAAAATACGGATCATTGCTTAAGATTACAATATATGAGGGCCGCAAAAGACAGATCAGGAGAATGTGCGATCAAATCGGGCATTCTGTAAAACGTCTTAAGCGTATCAGCATCGGCCAACTTAAAATTAATGGATTAAAACCTGGTCAACACCGTTTTCTTACATTAGAAGAAATTGAGCAATTAAAAAAATCAGCAGGTATTTTGTCTTAGTAGATTGAATTTTTGCAGGAAATTTCTTACCTGTGGCGAAAAGTCTAAATACAATCAATAATCGATACAGTGGCAAATAATGTCTCATAGAACTCAATTGGAGGTTTTGGCATGGCAAGCACGCAGGCCGGTGATGGTACCGACCGGGATATTAAGGCAAAGGTACGCTTGGATATAAAAGGCGTGGCCAGGCCGGGGAGATTTTTATTCGGCGGTAAAACAATGGATAAAGCTGCTGAAGAAGCCAGGGAACAACAGGTTACTTTACTGCGAAACGTACCCATCCAGGGTATACATATTGACGATATAGATCTGGGTATTGAAATTTATACAATTTATGAGGAAAGCAGCGGTTTTGAAGTTGCCTATGCGCCTGTTATCCTTCAGTTGACCGTAGATTCACTGGAAGACCTGATTAGGTTTACGATGCGTGAGGATTTTAGAAAAGTTGAAATAAGTTCTCCAAATGCGCTTTCTCTTCACCGCAACGATTTAGAAAGACTATTATTTGCCATTGCCGAAGAAGTAAGAGATTACCGTCTCCGTTTCGAACACACACATAACTTACGTTAATATAAGGAGAGAAGCAAATATCTTGTCTGCAACTGTCCGTGGTATCAGGGGAGCAACAACAGTTGAAATAAATGCCCGTGAGGAAATTCTGCAAGCAACTTTTGAGCTGCTTAAAGTAATAGCTAAAGAAAATAATATTGTAAGTGAGGATATTGCCAGCATTATTTTTACCGTAACAAACGATCTTGATGCCGCATTTCCCGCAGAGGCCGCCCGTGAATTAATGGGTTGGAGTTATGTACCCCTGCTCTGCATGAATGAGATGAATGCGCCAGGAAAACTTAGAATGTGCATCAGGGTATTACTGCACGTAAACACAGAACTGCCGCAGCAGGAAATAAGACATGTATATTTAAGAAAGGCATCCCAATTACGCCCCGATTTATCCCTCCGCTAATTTTCAGTTTGACACCCATACCGCTAGAAAGTGAGGGCAATGCCTTAAGTGCGATTTTAAGCCTTCATTCAAAGAACGAGTGAACCCGAGGATAAGCGAGGGAATTGTTTGAGGCGCTTAAGCGCTTAAGTTTTGACCGGGCCCGAGGGTTTAAGGGACGTCGTTGTTCACAGGTGAGCGATATTGCTTAAGTGCCGCTGCAGAGCCAGGTGAAGCTTCGGTTACTTAGATCGCGGTGCGAAACCAGCGGCATACTCAAGATTTCTTGAAAAGATCTTGTTATGTCGGGAATTAAATGCCAAATATTTTATTAACAATATAAACAGACGCAACCAGCGTTGTAAAATCTGCGGCCAGGCCGGCAACTATGGCATAGCGGTATTTTGTGACTCCAACTGATCCAAAATACAGGGCAAGCACATAGAAGGTCGTATCAGTACTGCCTTGCATTGTTGAAACCAGCTGACCAATAAAACTATCCGGTCCATGAGTCGAGATAATATTTGTAGCGATACCGAGAGCTGCGCTTCCGGAAAGGGGTCTCATCAGGGCATGTGTTAAAACTTCAGCAGGAAAACTAAGATAATTTAAGAACGGAGATATTAACTTTACAATAATAGCCATCGCTCCTGAAGCCCTGAAAATATTTATAGCCACAAGCATGGCTACCAGATAAGGAATAGTTTTAATTGCAGTGGTGAATCCCTCACTTGCGCCCTCGACAAATAACTCAAATACCTGCAATCCTTTAATAGATGCAATGAGCAGTATGGAAAAAATAGCGAACGGTATTGCCCAACGAGAAATTTCTGCTATAACCTCATACATTTTACTTACCTCCCCTGGATACGGTAAATAAAACGCATCAGGCGATCAACAGAGATACCAACAATCATTCCGCAGGCTGTTGCAAAAATAGTTGTCCCTACGACAGAAGTCGGATCGCTTGAATTATGCAGCAGGCGGATACCTATGATCGTTGAAGGTATCAATGTCAGGCAAGATGTATTTAGAGCTAAAAAAGTACACATAGCCGGTGAGGCAGTTTTTGGCTCACTGTTTAGTTTTTGCAGTTCCTGCATGGCAATCAGTCCCATTGGTGTTGCGGCATTTCCCAGGCCCAGTATGTTTGCGCTCAGGTTCATAATTATTGCGCCAAGGGCAGGGTGATCCCTGGGGAGATCGGGAAATAATACCCTCGTCAGGGGACGCATAATTCCGGCAACTATCCGAACGAGACCGGCAGCTTCAGCTATACGCATCAAACCCAGCCAAAAAGCGATAATGGAAATCAGGTGCAAAGAAGTTTTAACCCCTTCGCCGGCGCCTTCAAGCGCTGCTTTGGTAATCACCTCTATATGCCCATTCGTACCCGCGACAATAATACTAAGAATGATCATGCCAAACCAGATATAATTAACCAACCTGACCACACCACCATTGCACGGCTATTCACTGTTTTCCCTAATCTTATGCAGATTGTGGACAAGATAGAACTTTGCCTGGCAGGTGGCTTATAAAGTTTCTTGGGCAAAAAAAAAGATCGGCCGAAACCGATTAAAAGGAGGAATCATATATATTATAAAGGAGGTGTTGTATTAATAGTTGTCTCCTGCTGCAGTGTTGATGAATTGTTTTTTTGCGCTCCTTTTATTTTCTCATTTAGAATTGACTGTATCTGCTCTAAAACCTGTGGCGCAAGATCGATAAGCCTGTCAAAAAGTACGTTATTCTCCACCGGGAGCAACCTGATACTGCCATGTCCAACTACCAAAAACCCAACCGGCTGCACTGAAACACCTGCTCCACTGCCGCCGCCGAAAAAGGGTTTTTGTTCGTCAACGCTTTTTTCATGAACATCATGTTCAAACTCGCCGCCGCCAGCCCCAAAACCAAAAGCTACCCTTGAAATGGGAATTATTATTGTACCGTCAGGAGTTTCTACTGGATCACCTATTACTGTATTAACGTCAATCATTTCTTTAATGCTTTCCATAGCTGTCTTCATCAAACCTTCTATGGGATGCTGCTCAGACATATTTACTCACTCCCTGCCTTTAGAATTTAAGCATAATATAGCCCTGGAGCAAGTTAAATATACGGCTTTTCAATTCTGCAATCCGATTAATAAATAATCTTAAACCGTTTCTTTGTATTTTTTTCTGGTAGCTTCCCCACCCCGCAAATGCCTCTCAGCCTTATTATGTTCAAGAATTGCCCTTACCCTGCGGGCAAGAGACTTATCTAATGAAGAAAGCCGTTCTGTCATATCCTTATGGACGGTGCTCTTACTGACCTGGAACGCGGACGCCGCCTGGCGAACGGTTGCCTTTGTTTCAAGTATATAAGCACAGATTTCCAGCACTCTTTTCTGGATATACTCCTGCATCGCCCCCACCTTCCCAGCAAAAAGCTACTAAAAAATTATATGCGCCGGAAACGTGGAAATACCCTATAGGTAAAGAAAAATCCAGATTAAAATATTTTATACTACCGGTCCGGAAGTTTTACGATGTTAACGCCTTTATAATAGTGCTTTATTATTTTTTCAAAGTCATAGCCGTGATCCGCAAAACCTTTTGCTCCGTATTGACACATTCCCACCGCGTGGCCATATCCGCGGGTTGTAACTTCCAGTTCCCCATTTTGCATTTTCATTTCAAAATCTGCGGAACGGAGGTTTAACAGGTCTCGAACCGTTACGGACGAAAATATCTTATCTCCAATTTTTATTTGTTTGGGCCTGCCTGAATTAGTGTATCTTAACACATTCATTACAGGTACGGATAATCCTGCATTTCCACTCAGTTTACCCGCTGCCGGAAGAGAACCTGTGTTTAGTCCTAAAAGCGAATCAACTTTTGCAGCCGGTAAAAAAGTACTTTGCACCGGCATTGGGTCAGAGCAATACGGGCATGAAACGCCAACAAGGTACGGCTCTCCAAAATGCCAGACCTCTTCCGCATTTTCCGTCCCCTTCCCTCCGCAGGAAGAATGGTAAACCGGATCAATAATGTTACCCTTATATACTATGACAAGTCCTTTTGTATCCTTCACAGCTTGAGATATCTTATTGTAGTAATAATAATAGCTTAAAGAACCCCAACGCTTTTTCATTTCCTCCCTGGAAATCCAAGCCTGCCCATGCCTGTGATCATCGCAGATATCAGCGCCTGCATGATCGGGATTAATAAGACCTCCTGAATTTAAACGCTTTAATATATAAGTCCTGGCAACTACCGCCTGCGCTTTTAAAGCTTCCAGCGGAAAAGACGCCGGCATTTCAGCGGCTACCACCCCCAGTACGTAATCATCAAGCGCGATATTAACAATCTTATCCTGATCATGGATATATAACTTGACCAAGGATTGCTGCTTTTTTATTTGTACTGGAGAAAAAAGGTTTGTTAAATAAGGCAATCCCAAAAACAAAGCAACGATCAGCAAAATAATTCCTATTAAAAACCTTCGGATACTCACACCTCCTCGTATAATATATTACATAATTATACCATAGATAGTATTATATGTTATTTATAAACTTTAAACATTGAAATCCTTTTGGAGAAAAAAAAATAAGCCATGATGAGTGCAGCATCAAGGCTTATTTCAATTAAGCTAGGTTAAATATTTTATTCGAATAATTTTAGCCTGTTCAGGGCTCTTTTTAAGGCCAGCTCTGCCCTTATTACGTCTAAATCCGCTGCTCTGGCTGCAAGACGCTGCTCGGCCCTTTGCTTGGCAGCCTCCGCGCGTTTTTTATCAACCTCATCTTCCCGTTCGGCAGCATTGGTAAGAACGGTCACACGGCTGTCCATTACCTCGACAAAACCGCCCGTAATGGCAATCCGTAAAGGCTTACCGCCATCTTTGGTAACCCTGAGAACTCCAATTTTTAAACTGCTGGCTAAAGGTGAGTGTCCCGGCAGAAAGCCCATTTCACCTTCTGAACCTGGTACAACTACAAAATCAACATCTTCACTGTACACTTTGCGTTCAGGAGTGACAATTTCCAGGCGTTGTGTTTTTCCAGCCATATTATGCACTTCCTTCTAACAGCTTCTTCCCTTTTGCAACCGCATCTTCAATTACGCCGACCATGAAAAATGCCTCTTCAGGTAAATCATCGTGCTTGCCATCAAGAATTTCCTTGAAACCTCTAATGGTTTCTTTTATAGGCACAAACACACCCGGCATACCCGTAAAAGCTTCCGCAACGCTGAAGGGCTGAGACAGATAGCGCTGAAGTTTTCTGGCTCTTGCAACAATAAGCTTGTCCTCGTCCGCCAGTTCTTCCATTCCAAGGATTGCGATGATGTCCTGAAGCTCCTTGTAACGTTGAAGTACCTTTTGCAGTCTGCGGGCAATTTCGTAATGTTCATCACCGACAATATGCGGATCAAGAATACGGGATGTGGAATCCAGCGGGTCCACAGCCGGATACAGTCCTAATTCAGCAATCGCACGTGAAAGCACGATAGTCGCATCCAAATGGGCAAATGTAGTAGCCGGAGCAGGGTCAGTCAAGTCGTCGGCCGGCACATAGATAGCCTGGACCGATGTAACGGAACCCTTTGTGGTCGATGTAATACGCTCTTGGAAGGAACCCATTTCGGTAGCCAGAGTAGGCTGGTATCCAACTGCGGAAGGCATCCTGCCCAACAGGGCGGAAACTTCCGAGCCTGCCTGGGTAAAACGGAAAATGTTATCAATAAATAACAGTGTGTCCGTTCCCTCTTCATCACGGAAGTATTCAGCAAGACACAGACCAGTCAGTCCAACTCTTAAACGTGCTCCCGGGGGTTCGTTCATCTGTCCGAACACCATGGTGATTTTATCCAGAACTCCCGATTCCAACATTTCATTATAAAGGTCGTTTCCTTCACGGGTACGTTCGCCTACGCCCGCAAATACCGAAACGCCTCCGTGCGCTTTGGCGATATTGTTGATTAGCTCCATAACGACGACCGTCTTGCCGACGCCGGCGCCGCCGAACAAACCAATTTTACCACCCTTCAGGAACGGCACTAACAGGTCGACAACCTTCAAACCTGTTTCCAACTGTTCCGCCCTGGTTACCTGGTCGGCAACTGTCGGAGCGGGACGGTGAATCGGGTAATAAACATCGCTTTTAATTTCACCTTTACCATCGATTGGTTGGCCAAGTACGTCAACCAGGCGGCCTAAAACAGGACGGCCTGCCGGCACGGTAATAGGTTTGCCGGTGTCGATAACTTTCATACCCCGGACCAAGCCATCGGTACTTGTCATGGCCACTGTCCGGACACAGTTGTTGCCAAGGTGCTGAGCTACTTCGAGGATTAGTTCTCCCTGCTCCCGCTCTACTTTAAGAGCGTTATAAATTGTTGGCACCTGGCCGGGAGGAAAACGTATATCTACAACTACGCCAATAACCTGTGCTATTTCACCAACGTTCATGTCCTTTTGGTCTCTCCCCTTTCCTCGTGGTTTTATTCAAGGGCAGCCGCCCCACCGACAATCTCGGTTATTTCCTTGGTTATTGCGGTTTGACGTGCCCGGTTCATGGCTAATGTAAGCCTGTCAATCACTTCTCCGGCATTCTTGGTTGCCGCATCCATAGCTGTCATGCGGGCGCTCTGCTCACCGGCCTTGGACTCCAGTAAGCCGTAATAAACAGTGTTTTCCACATAAAGCGGCAGCAGATCCGCCAGCACTCCTTCGGCTGAGGGCTCAAAAATATAGTCAACAATGCCTGTTGAAACTTCTTCAGGGGGTTCAACAGGCAAAAGTCTGATCACAACGGGACGTTGAACCAGGACGTTGATAAATTCACTAAATACCATATAAACAACGTCAAACTCGCCGGAAATATATTTTTCCATCACGAATCTGGCAATTTCCTGCGCCTGGGTAAATCTGATGGTTTCCCCCAAGCCTAGATACTGCCCGGCGATGTTATAACCCCGGCGCCGGAAAAAGTCCCGTCCTTTGCGTCCCACAGTGATCAAATTAACATTTGGATAACTGCGTACCTGTTCCGCTGTTTTCCGGATCAGGTTGCCGTTGAATCCTCCGCAAAGCCCCCTGTCGGCTGTAATCAGAATAAATGCTACATTTTTAGGTTCCCTTTCTTCCAGCAAGGGGAGCTTGACACCCTTTGCGTAAGTGGAAATTCTGCCTAAAACCTCTTTCATACGCCTTGAATAGGGGCGGGCAGCTATGACTTGATCCTGCGCCTTACGCATTTTGGCCGCGGATACAGCTTTCATTGCCTTTGTTATTTTCTGGGTACTTGTGATACTTTTTATCCGCCGCCGTAAATCCCGCGTGCTAGGCATCTATATATTTCACCACCTTGGCCTTTTAAGCCAGTTGTTTAACTAAGCTAAAAGGTTTTTTTGAACTCTTCGATGCAAGACTTCAACTTTCCTTCCAGGTCGCCGCCCAACTGTCCCGTCTTAGAAATTGTATCGCCTATCTCAGGCTTTGTGGACCGGACAAATTTTATAAATCCGGCTTCGAAAGGCAATACTTTTTCTATCGGAAGGTCGTCAAGGAAGCCGTTAATACCTGCGTAGATAACCATTATCTGCTCTTCGACAGCCATAGGCACATACTGGTTTTGTTTAAGCAGTTCAACCATCCGCTCGCCGCGGGTCAGACGGGCCTGGGTGGCCTTGTCCAAATCTGAACCAAACTGAGCGAATGCAGCCAACTCACGGTACTGGGCCAATTCAATACGCAGACGTCCGGCAACCTGTTTCATAGCCTTTGTCTGAGCGGATCCACCTACCCTTGATACCGACAGACCTACGTTAACAGCCGGCCGTACACCAGCGTTAAACAGGTCGGGCTCAAGGTAAATCTGGCCGTCAGTAATCGAAATCACGTTTGTAGGAATATATGCCGAAACGTCGCCAGCCTGGGTTTCAATAATCGGCAGAGCCGTTATAGAACCGCCTCCCAAACTGTCGTTTAACTTACAGGCTCTCTCCAGCAGGCGTGAATGCAGATTAAACACGTCGCCAGGATATGCTTCACGGCCAGGCGGGCGGCGCAGAAGCAATGAAAGTTCACGGTAAGCAACCGCCTGTTTGGACAGATCATCGTAAACAACCAGGACATGGCGGCCTTCATCCAGGAACTCCTCGCCCATGGCGACTCCTGAATATGGAGCAATATAAAGAAGAGGAGCAGGATCGGACGCTGTGGCTGAAACCACAATGGTGAAATCCATCGCGCCGTGGTCAGATAAAGTCTGGATTACACCTGCCACGGTGGAGGCTTTCTGTCCGATTGCTATATAAATGCAAATAACATCCTTGCCCTTCTGGTTAATTATTGTGTCAACACAGATAGCTGTTTTTCCAGTCTGGCGGTCGCCAAGGATTAATTCCCGCTGGCCGCGTCCGATAGGAATCATCGAGTCAATGGCTTTTAGTCCGGTTTGGATGGGCTGGTTAACACCCCGGCGGGTCATAACACCAGGAGCAATACGTTCGATTGGCCGAAACTTATCACTGGTTATGGGACCTTTTCCGTCCAGCGGACGTCCCAACGGGTTAACAACACGTCCGATCAATGAGTCTCCTACAGGAACAGAGGCAATCCTGCCGGTCCTTTTAACCATGTCTCCTTCTTTGATGTGTGTATATGCTCCTAAAAGCACGCACCCAACATTGTCTTCTTCCAGGTTTAAAGCCATTCCCAGCGTTGGCTCGGCGCCCTCCTGTGGCGCAGGGAACTCGATTAACTCCATCGACATACAGTTCTCGATCCCGTAAACACGGGCAATTCCGTCACCAACCTGGATGACCATGCCAACATCCTGCATTTCAATCTTGGCTTCATAATTTTCTATCTGCTGCCGAATGATCGAACTGATCTCTTCC
>LDZT01010683.1_pt1 | contig 72526 bp, 63 predicted proteins | sample 615521 | NCBI WGS metagenome assembly LDZT01 (sample SAMN03408292, study PRJNA278302) | terrestrial metagenome | isolation source: oil reservoir sample SB1 | place: USA: Alaska, North Slope, Schrader Bluff formation | collected 2011-09 | reverse complement strand
TGACAGTAGCATTAGATTTGTGATACCAATAATGCTAGATAAAGTTTCAGTACAGATTGGCAACTGGAGTGGATACAATGTCTTGGCGCAGCACCTTTTATTTTTATTTGATTACATTAGGGTAGAAATTTTCTTGCCTACATAAGGAGCAAGAGTAATTCCCGTTCCACTATGACCAAAAGCTGCAAAAAGGCCTTCGATTTTAGGAATTTTGCCTATAAAAGGACCTTTTTGTCTAAAAGGGCGAACGCCCGTAAAAATACGAATTATCTTTTCTTTTCTTAAAATTGGTAATAATTTAATTGCCTTTTGAGCAATCTCCATAACAATATCATTATTAACTAACTTATCATCTTTATAAAATTCACTTGAACTGCCTATCAAAATATTTCCAGAGAAGGTTTGTTCTATGGTTAAATTTACTTTATTTTTTCTATTAGATTCCTTTAAAAAATCAGCCGAAAGTAAATTTATTTTTAACCAATTGGGGTTTTTTTCAGTAATCAGGACAGTTCCTTTACAAGGAATTAAGTGAGTATTAAAACTAAAAGGATTTAAAAGTTCAATACTATCATAACCAGCTGTTATTAATACCGCAAAAGACTTTATTTTAAAAGATGTCGTTCTTACTCCTTCTATTTTTTTATTTTTAACTAATAATTCTTCTACTTTTTGTTTTTTTAAAATTATCCCTTTATTGTCTCTAAATTTCTGTAAAAATCCTAGAATTAAATTAAAAGGATTTACTACTCCTTGCAAGCCACCGCCAGCAATAGCGCCTCCCACTAAATTTCCGGGAATAACAGGTAACATTTTTTTTATAGTCCTACAATTTATAAATTTAGCATCTAAACCTTTAATAACACATTCCTCAACTAATTTATTTATTAATTCTAATTGATTTTCTTCATTTGCTATTAATAATATTTTTCTATTTTGATCTTTTTCTAAATCTATTTGTAATTTCTTTTCCAAATCTTTGTAAATGTATAAACTTTCTACTGCTTGCTCGAGTATTTTTCCTTTTTTCCCAAAATAATTTAATCCTCCACTGCAAGCCCCAGAAGCTCCTGCTCCAGGATATTCTTTTTCCACTAAAATTACTCTATATTTTTTACTTAAATAATAGGCTGCTGAACACCCTATTACTCCCCCGCCAACGACAACAATATCACAACTATATTTATCCATTAATATGCTTTATTGCACCCACTCAAATATTTTTAATTGTCTAAATCTTAAAAACTTCAATTTCTTAATAATTTAGATAACCATTTAAAAAAATTTATTATTCCTAACTTTAATAATCTGTAAATATCTTAATCTGATTTTTCGTAGAATCATAATTAGTAAAAAGAATAGATTTTATGCCAATCTTTTGAGCAGAAAGAATATTCTCTTCGGTATCATCCACAAAGATTGTATTTTCGGGTTTAATCCCTTCCTTCTTTAAAATATATCGGTAAAAATTCGGGTCAGGTTTGGATATACCCATTAAGTTAGAAGCATAAACCTCATCAAAGATATCGTAAGCGCCTTGATTTAAAAGATAGTAATAATGCGAATCAATAGTATTAGTGCCACAAACAACTCTTGAATTGCTTTTAAGCTGTTTTATTATATCCTTTGTTCCCTGGATTATTCCCGGGTTAAAAAATTTACCAAATAATTCTTCTTTCACTTTCTTACCATATCTTAAAGAAAATCTTACCCAAAATTCATTACTATTAATTTTTCCATCAAGAAGTTTTCTAAAATTTTCACCAGCATAAATGAAAAAATTTTCTTCAGTAATTTCAAGATAATCGCTTATAATGGGAATGTCATTAAAGTCACAACACAAGACGCCCCCCATATCAAAAATATAAAGTGTCTTCATAATTATTTTTATTATCCTTTCCTTGATTAATACAGGGCTGCACCGCCCAGGAAATACTTGAGATTTTGGAGAATACGCAGACGGTTGTTTCTGCTTAAATATCATAATTTTTTTAATTTTTTACAATCTTGAATAGGGAACCAATTTCGGGAAGCTTGGTTACCTCGATTCTTACCGGAAAGGCATCTTTTAGAGATTCCAGGTGAGTGATGACTAATATTTTATCAAAATCATCACTTATAGATTGGATGGCCTGTACCAGGTTATCTATACCTTCTTCATCCTGAGTACCAAATCCCTCATCCATAACCAGAGTCCGTAATTTAGTCCCTGCCCTTCTGGTCAGTAACTTAGATAGGGCAATCCTTAAAGAAAAATCAATTCTAAAGGCTTCTCCCCCGCTATACAGCTCATAGTCCCGGATTCCCAATTCATCACTTATCTTGATATCCAGAGTCTCTTTCATTCTTCCGCTCTTTAAATCACGGAGAGACTCGATAGAAATCTGGGTGCTATTATTAGTCAACTTAGCTAAAAGGTCATTAGCTTCTTCCTCTATTTCCGGTAAGACATTTTCGATAATCAATGCCTGAATTCCGTTTTTCCCGAAAGCCACAATCAGCTTCTCATAGATATTCTGCTCTTTCTTGCTTTTTTCTAATTCTTTACCTATCTCTTTCTTCTCTTTTTCCAATTTAAGGCACTGGTCGAATTTGCTCTGATACCCTCCCCTTTCCTCTAAAATATTATCTTTAAGGGTCTGCTCGGAATTTAATACCTGTTCCTCTTGAACTAATTTTTCTTTCAGGAAAGGAAGTTCTTTTAATTCTCCTTTTATTTTCTCTTTCTTCTTCTCCAAATCTTTTAAATTTAATTCTTTCTGTTGATAATTTTCTTTTAATTCGGATAATCCGTCCCTTAAAGAATCAACCTTCTTCTCTGCCTCTTCCAATTTTGCTTTTTCCAGAGGGGCATCACTTAACTCTTCAATTTTACGGTTAAGCTTGCGGTGCCTTTCTCCATCGTAACCGATATTTTTTATCTGCGCTTCAAATTCTTTTAATCTTTTCTGTTCCGCTAAAGCGTATCTCTTCTCCTGAATAGTTTTTTCTAATTTTTTAATCTCCTCCTGCAAGTCAACCATCAGCTTTACGGCTTGTTTAGACTCCTCACACTCAAGATGTGCTTTGCTTAACTTCTGTTGCCAGACATCTTTATCTTTCAATTTTTGATTAACATCTTTCCATTTTTCCGCCAATCTATCTTTCTGTTTACTCGATTCCTCCGACTCTTTTCTTAATTTCTCTATCTGCTTAATATTTAAACCAATTTCTTTATTTATGTTGTCTTCAATCTTCCGCTTTCTCTCCGCATTTAATTTTGCCTCACACAAAGGGCACTCTCCCTCCGGATTCTCTCTTAACAGACGCAGTTTTTCTTCATTATCTTTGTTGTCTTTTTCTAATCTTTCTATCTGACTTTTAATGCTGTTTATTTCTACATTAAGCTCGCTGCCTTCTTTACGAATTTCTTCACTCTGTTCTTCGAGTAACTTTATCTCTTTCATCTTTTTTTCTAATTCTAAAAGCCTAACCCTATTCTTTGCCCCCTGCTCAGCTCTAATCTTTAAATCTTTGTATCTGTCCTTTTTATTCCTAACTTCTACTTCTAAATCTGCTCGCTCATTTTCTATTCTCCTCTCGGCAAGAACTTTATCTTCTTCTATTTTCCTGATTCTTTGGAGCTTTCGGCTAAATTCATTATTTTCGGTATTAAATTTCTGATATTTTTTAAAATCATTTAAAACTTTTTCTTTTTGGAAAATTATCTTCTCGCAATCAACAATTTCTTTCTTTCTTAATTCAATCTGTTTTTGCCCTCGCGCAATCTCTTGCCTATACTGCTCTATTCGGCCTTCCAATTCTGTGCATTGTTCGCTTTTATGTTTTAAGAAATTTATTTCCTCTTTTAATTTTCCCACTTTTACTTCTTCTGTCTTTATCTTCCGGGAAATTTCTTTATAACTTTCTGACAATTTCTTTATTTTCTCTTTATAAAAATCAAGGTTAGCCGTTTCCTGATAGATATATTCCAACCTGCTTTCTTTGGTCATAATAATATTATTAATTTTTCTAAGATGAGACTTGGCCAGATTAGCCAGTTCATCATAACGGGAAAGACCTAAAATCTCGGATAAAATTTCCTTTCTTTCCCGGGCGCTCTTTCGGCTAAATTCATCTATCCGTCCCTGAAGGATGAAAGCGGAATTAATGAAGGTCTGATAATCTATCCTTAAAGTTTTGGTAATTTTTTCCTGAGTTTTTCGAATAGAAGGAGAGGTGAGAGAAATATACTCATTATTTTCTTGATTAAAAACCTGAAATTCTAAACTTGGGCGGGAACTCTTTTTAACCAGAGAAAAAGTTCTAATAATGCGGTATCTGTCCCCTTCCAGGTCAAACACAAATTCCACCTGCATATCTTTCTGGCCTATCCGCAGAAGACTGTTATCAGCCTTTTTCTCCTGGCTGGCTTTTCTTCCTTCTCCCCACACCGCCCAGGTTAAAGCATCCAGAAGAGCAGATTTACCCTGACCATTATTACCCGAAAGACAGGCTATATGAAACTGGGTAAAATCGAGAGGGGGGACATCTTCACCATAACTTAAAAAATTTTTCAGGGTTAATTTTACCGGTATCAATTTTTAATCCTTTCTCTTTTATACATTTTCTTCTAATTCTTTTTCTAACTCCTGGGCATAAGTTTTCAATTCTTTTGATAAAGGAATTAAATCAGGACTATTTTGAATATATTTATCCATAGCTTCCAACATCCCTAAATCTTCTGAAATTTCTGCCCTCTTAGCCCGCTCCACTGGTTTAGATTTTTTGGCGATAGCGGTTACCAAAAAGGCTTCTTCCAAGGCAGAGTGTATCCTTTTAAAATCCAGTAAATCTTCCCTCTCTGCAGGCATAGTATAAAATACCCTCACCACTGCCTCAGATAGATCATACTTTTCAATTTCTCCTAACAAAGCATTAGTGGGATCTTGTTCTTGGCTAATTACCACATCAATAGTAACAAACTTTCGGGCAGGGAGAGGGATAAACTCATAAGAAGTTTTGCCTTTTTCTATGTTCACCAAACAAACTCCTTTATCATCCTTCTCCTCACCAAAATTTATTCTTTCGATACTTCCCGGATAGACTACCGGAGGATGATTATCGGGATTTAAATCTTGAAATTTATGGATATGGCCCAAAGCTACATAATCAAATTCTTTTTGAGCCAATGCTTGAGTGGAAAATATCGGGTCTCTTCCGATTATTGCCGACCTCTCTGAACCGGAATAAGTTGCTTCTGCAGCAGCCAGGTGAGCAGTAAAAATGGCGGGGATACCCGGTTTCATCATCCGGGCATATTCCTTAATCTTTTTACCCGCTCTTTTCTGAATCTCTTTAGTAATTTCCTCATCAGTAAAATCCTTATACTCTTCTTTGTTAAGAAAGAGGTTCTTGGCGGGCCAGGGCAGACCGAAGACCTGGACCGGCCCTGCCTTGGTCTCAATGTTAAACAGCTCGGGCTCGGTTACCACTTTTATCCCAGAGACATTTAAAGTATCGAAGATATCTAAAGAAGTGGCCTTGCCGAAAGATACTGGGTTATCGTGATTCCCATTTATCATAACTAGCGGGATTTCTGCTTCGCTTAATCTGTAGATTTGCCGGGCGAATTCACGCTGGTGGGTAGGATTTGGATTAGTGTTTTTATAAGCATCGCCGGTGAATATTACTAAATCCACCTTTTCTTCAAGGGCAACATCGATAGCAAAACTAAAACATTTTATAAAATCTTTTAATCGGGTATGCAGGCCGGTGGAAGGGTCTATACGTCCATAATTTTCCATTCCTAAATGAATATCGGCTATGTGAAGAAATTTCATTTAGCTTTTTCCTCTAGTTAAGATAATAATTTTAGAAAATAATAATCCTTATTCTAATTTTTTACATTTTAGATAATAATTAATTATAGCATAAATTGAATTAGACTTAAGAATAGTTAAAGAAACTTACAAAGATTTTTTTAGTACCTTTGCAGCACTTTGGCTAGCCAGATATCCGGTACTCCAACATTCCTGCAGATTATATCCTCCGGAAGGGCCGTCAAGATCCAATATTTCCCCGGCAAAATAAAGGTTTTTGATCTTCTTAGAACCCATGGTATTAGGATTCACTTCTTTAAGGGCAACTCCTCCGCTGGTTACCACCGACCACTTAAATCCTAATAGTCCTGTGGGAGTTAATTCTAATTCTTTTAACAGGTGAACCAATTTATTTCTTTCCTCCCGAGTCAGGTGATCCACTTGCTTATTCGGCTCTATACCAGAAAGTTTAATAATTAACGGTATCATTGATAAAGGCAATAATCCTTTCAGTGAATTCTTAAACATTCTCCCCTTAAACTCCCGAAAATCTCGCTGGATACGTTTATCCAATTTTTTAAAATCCAGAGCCGGTTTTAAATCTAAGATCAATTTTACCGGACCATTCTTCAACAGTGCTCCGATATTTTTACTCATATCCATAACGATAGGACCGCTTACTCCAAAGTGGGTAAAAAGCATTTCACCAAAACGTTCATCTTTCTTCTTATTATTTTGGAATAATTGGAGAAAAACATTTTTTAAAGATAAACCCTGTAGTTCTTTCACCCAATCTTCAGAAGTCTTTACCGGATTAAGGGCGGGGACAGGCACAATTACAGTGTGTCCCAATTGTTCAGCCCAACGATAGCCGTCACCAGTAGAACCGGTCTGGGGATATGCCTTTCCTCCTGCACAGATAATAAATTTATCAGCACTTATCTTACGGTCTCGAAGTAGAACCTGAGATATTTTTCCCTTCTCCTGCTTAAAGCCGACCACTTCAGTATTTAGCAAAATATGAACTTTTCCCTCAGCCAAATATTTTATAAACACATTCAATATATCTTGGGCGTTAGCCTTCTCCGGAAAAATTCTATCCCCTTGTTCTACCTTACCTTTTACTCCTCGGGATTCAAAAAAATCAATCACCTCACGCACCCCAAATACCGACAAAGCCCCATAAAGAAAACGTCCATTTCTACCGAACTTTTCGGCGAATTTTCTTATATCAAATTCATTATGGGTAAAATTACAGCGTCCCTTGCCGGTAATCAGCAATTTTTTACCCAGAATCTCGTTCTTTTCGATTAAAATGACCTTTGCTCCTAATTCTGCTGCCCGGCCGGCTGCCATCATCCCAGCTGGTCCCCCGCCTATTACCACAACGTCGAATGAATTATTATCTTTCATAGCAAGTACATCCTTCTTTTCCCTTCGTGTCAGTGTCAAGGGGTAAGGGGCACGATTCATTGTGCCCCTTACTATTTTGTCATTCCCACACTCTCTGTCATTCCCGCGAAAGCGGGAATCCAGATTAACAAATTTATTTATTTTTTGGGTTGTAATCACATTATATAATTTTAAAACAATTAACTTAATTCACGGTAAATATCTAAAATTTCGTGTATAATAGATTTATTAATTTACCAATTGACCGATTTACCAATTTGCCAATTAAAAGTACAGGATACAAAATTTACTGATCTACCAATTAGATTAGTCGTTAGTTTCAAATACAAAATTCAAGATAAATTAGTTAGCTAACTTGATATCAATTTTTTAAACTAGCTAACCAGGTAACCAACTAACTAATTAACAAATCAAGATAAGTAGGAGATAATATTTATGATTTCCCTTGAAAATATCAGCATCGGCTTCCAGGAGAAAGTTCTCTTTGATAATTTAAACTGGAGAATCCCCAGGGGCAACCGCATCGGTCTGGTGGGTAATAACGGTACCGGAAAGACCACCCTATTTCGCGCTATCGTAGGACTTGTTCAACCCGATAAAGGTAATATTACTTTACCACGAAATCGGCGGATTGGCTACCTTCCCCAGGATTTAATCGAACTTAAAAGTAGTAACATCGACCTCATCTCCTATTTAAAGGAGAAATCAGGTATTGCTAAATTAGAATATTCCCTGAAAGTTTGTGAAGAACATCTGACCTCGCTTTCTACTGAATCGGGCAAATATCAGGCAGCTCTTAAAAAATATGAAAGTATCACCAACCTCTTTGAGCACCGGGGTGGTTATACTTTCTCTACCCAGGCTCATAAAGTTCTCAAAGGTTTAGGCTTCCGGGAAAAAGATTTCACCCGGCAATGTACCGAATTCTCCGGCGGATGGAAGATGCGCATAATACTGGCTTCCATACTGCTTTCTTCACCGGATATAATTTTGCTTGATGAACCCACCAACCATCTGGATACAGAAAGTTTGGAGTGGTTGGAAAGTTGGCTCCTAAATTTTTCCGGAACTATAATGGTTATTTCTCATGACCGGTACTTTATGGATAAACTTATGACCCAGATTGCAGAATTGGCCCATCAGAAATTAACCATCTATGAGGGTAATTTTTCCTACTATCTAAAGGAAAAAGAAAAACGACATGAACTATTACAAAAAGAAGCCAAAAACCAACAGGAAAAGATAGCTAAGACTGAAGCCTTCATCGAAAGATTTCGTTACAAAAACACTAAGGCAGCCCAGGTGCAAAGCAGAATAAAGATGCTGGAAAAAATTCAAATAGTAAAAATTGATAAAGCGCCGAAAAAAGCAGCCATCTATTTTCCCAAATGTCCCCGAAGCGGGGATAAAGTGGTAAGTGTAGAGAACCTTGCCAAAAAATATGAAGAAATTGCCGTATTCAACGGACTAAATTTTACCTTACACCGGGGCGAAAGAGTAGCTCTGGTGGGGGTAAACGGGGCAGGCAAATCTACCCTTTCCCGATTAATCAGCAAAAGAGAAAGACCGACTGCCGGCACAGTAGATTTAGGGCATAAAGTAAATCTGGCTTTCTTCTCTCAGGAAAGCTCTGAAAATCTCAACTATAATAATTCTATCTGGGAGGAAATATCTGCTGAACCAAGTTCTATGACTACCGGAGAAAGGAGAAATTTGTTGGGAGCTTTCCTCTTCTCCGGTGATGCTGTTTATAAACCGATTAGTGTTCTCTCCGGAGGAGAAAAATCCCGCCTGGCTTTGGCAAAGATTCTGATGCAGGAATCTAATTTTTTAATACTCGATGAACCAACCAATCACCTAGACATTACAACTAAAGAATTGTTTCAGCAAGCTTTATTAAAATACAGCGGGACTATCTTGATTGTATCTCATGACCGTTTCTTTTTAGACAGTCTGATAACCCGGGTAATTGAAATTCGCGATGGGCGGATTTATGATTATCCCGGGAACTATTCCTATTTTATAGAAAAGCGAACTCAATTGCTGGCAGAAACTAATGATGGTGAGTTAGCTGCTAAAACTAAAAGAGTGGAACAATCGAAGTTAAAAATAAAAACCTTGGATAAGCTGAGAAAACAGAAAGAAGCAGAAGAACGAAATCGTCTCTACCGACGGAATAAAGATATTCTGGATACACTAAAATCAGCCGAAGAAAGAATAAAGGTTTTAGAAAAAAATAAAGCCGCAATAGAGAAACAACTATGCGACCCTGTAATACTAAAGGATTCGAAAAAAGTCCAAAACCTGATGATTGATTTAAAGAAATCTAACCAGGAACTTAAAACCCTAACTAAAACCCAAAAAGAATTAACCTTAAAAATTAAAAAAGTCTTTTAGGTATAGGTATTTAATGAATTCCCTGTAGGGGTTTGATTCATCAAACTCGCCAACATGGGTTATCTCGCCTGTCTATAAAATCCTCACGAGTGACGGCAGGAATCGAGGCAATCACCCTAACCCTCTCCCCTCGGTGGGAGAGGGTTAGGGTGAGGGGGAGTAGGACAGGCATCTTGCCTGTCCTACTTGCTACTAAAAAGTTTGTTAAAGGGCCTCCCCTCATAGATTTTGATAGTCTCTGATTACTAAATTACTTAGCTACATCTACTATTCTATCTTCTAATTCTTTGACAATTACTTTAAGTTCTTTGGCATATTCAATCATAGTGTCATAATCAATATAGCCGGTATCGTTCCATTTGAGGGTCCCTGGTTCGAGATTTAGATATTTTTTGATTTTACTATCTGCTGCACAGTACGAATTATAGGTAAATGTATAAATTTTATCTGGTTCAAGTGGTTTTCCATTGATTAATACTTCAATCACTCTCTTTCCTTCAGGTTTAGAACTATCAAATTTATAACTCAATCCTGAAACTTGATTTCTATGAATTACTGCTTCTCCCTCTAAAATTTGAAGTATTAATTTGCCGGTCAATTCAGTAGTCAAAAGATGATTGCCCCAGGGGACTAAAATCTTTAATTGCCCTTCTTTAAGTTCTCCGGCAGGAATATCGATTCTCAGGGAACTGGAGTTAGTCATAGCAATATCAGTTCCATTTTTCCACTTGAATGAATCTGCAACAAAATCACCAGAGGTACACTCTCCTTCTCTTGTGGTAGTTAGAGACTTCTCTAATACTGCAATCGTCGGCCCCATTACTTCATCAACTTTAGTTTTAAGATATGCTAAATATTTTTCTAAGGGAGTAGGTTCAAGGGGAATAAGCTCTTCATCTATGCTAACAATTTTACCACCATCAACTACCATTTTTGCACATCCCAAAAACTTATTATATGACCCTGCTTGCAAGATATAAATGTCATTTATCTTTCTTGGTTCATGAAACTCTAAATGGGAATGCCCGGATACAATTAAATCTACACCTAATTCTTTGGGAATTGAGGCCGCTAATTCTTCGATATCCTCTATATCATCATGGATAGAAATTATGGTTAAATCCAGTTTACCCGTTTCAGCTACAAATTTTTTTACCTCTTCTAATTTTGAAGTCTGACTCAACCCTTCAGTATATCCTCTTCCCGCAACTTTATCTAAATCCTCCATGATGAGCCCGATAATACCAATCCGTAAACCTTCAGCGGTTTTGACTATCGTATAGGGCGTGCAAACCGGTTTTCCTACTTTTACAAGATTGGCACAGAGAATTGTTGATTCAAATACAGAAGGATCAAATGGTTTATCATCAAACTCATGATTTCCTGCAGAAATCCAGACTCGGTCTTTCATTTCCCCAAAACCTTCCCAGAAAAGATTCCACACTTTATATTCACAAACACTTTTTAGTTCTTCTGGGAATGGTGGTCCAGTGAATAGATCGCCAGCTAAAATATAAAGTGAACTTGACTCCTGCATAAACTCATCTTTAATCATTTCCTGCACCCTGGCCCAACTTACTTTAGTCTCTTCAGGGAAGAACCAGCCATGTACATCATTCTGGTGAAGTATGGTAACTGTCTCACTTGCTAATACTGTACCAATACACAAAAATGTCACAAACAGCGCAATGGCAAAAATTCTTAATGCTTTCTTTCTCATTTTTAATTAACCTCCTTTTTTTCGACCACTTTGGATTAATTTTTTCAAATCATAATCCTCTTATCTTCTTTTATTTTCTTCTCACCTCCTTTGTAATAAAATGAAGTTAAAAAGTTTTGTATAATTATATATTCAACAAATTTTTCAAAAATCCTCTTTTTGTCGAAACAAAAATGAAAAATATTTTTAAATAGAGAAAAGATAAAATAATAGGATAGATTCTTGCTCTTACTTCTGGAGGGAGAGCTTTGCTTATTTTACTTTGATGATAATATTACTACTCTCATGGCTAATTACCTCCTTCTCTTTAAAAAGTGGAATTAAAAAGGCAGAGGTTGGGGCTTCTTTTAATCTTCCCAGCCTCTGTCTATAATTTAATCGATTACAACCTCTTTAATAAATCGTTTCACTTTAATACTTCATTCTTGTGGAACTGTTATACTTCCAGATGTTACACTATTTCCCGAGTCATATGTCCATCCTTCTTTTGTAACATCATTTACTGTAAAGGTGAAGGTTGTTCCGCTTGGAGGATTTTTTACCTTATCTGATTCCAAACTTACTTGCCCACTGGCGTCAGTTACCCCAGAATCAGTATCAGTAGTCGCTCCACTCCAAGTGCCAGATACAGTTGCTCCATCAACAGGATTGTCACTCGCATCAAAAATGGTTACAGTTACTTTAGCGTTAGTAAAATCATTTGGACCATGAGACACAGTCTCAAGCTCCATTGTAATATTATGGATATGCATAGTATAAGAGGTAGCCGATGAAATTACTAACATGAGATCTCCTGCATAATCATCCCATATTTGTGGATCTTGATTCGTGGGCTTATACTCGAGAACTAATGGATCTGCATAATAGAAATCCTCTTCGGCTGATATATTGTTATCACTATTTGCATCAGCTGGCCCCCGAGCCCTTCTACAATGTAATATGTAAATACCCCATTTTTAAGTCTGCGAGATTCATAAGCAGATTTATCCTCCTCGCAAGCCATTAAAACTACATATTCTTCCTGGTTAAGATCTCGTGAAATGGGTTGTTGTTTAAAGTGTTCTACCAGACCTTCGGCAAAATGTCGTCTTGCAACAGCATCTTTAGCAACATGGGGATTGGGGAAAGTTTTCACCTTTTCTTCCATGCCCTTTGTAAAACCTCCGCTCATACAGGTATCCAAGATTACAACGACATTTCCTTTACACTCTGTTAGCCATCCACCTAACTCATCATCAGATATGATATTTTCTAGATCCCCCGTTGTATCATACGGGCAAATTACCTCATCATAGCCATCGCTCTCTTCTGCAGGACTGTCTTCATCTGGAATACGAGAGCCATGTCCTGAGAAGAAAAATAAGTACACATCATCTGCATCTGCATTTTCATTTTTGGCCATGTTTTTTATAGCTACATATACACCAGTTTTACTTGCCATTTCATCAGTTAATAGCTCTATATTGTTGCTATCCCAGTTACTATAAGACACTAACACATCTTCCATATCAACAGCATCATCAATAGTATATGAAAGATCTGTTATAAATTGGTAGTCTTCTATCCCTACTATAACCGCCCAATAATCCACCACACCATCACCACCTCTGTCCACTTCTAGAGAAGGACTTGTTATGCTACCCAACTCTTCCATAATTTGTAAGCAGCCACCTGTAAATACTACAAATAAAAGCAAAAGTATTGAAACTATAATTATTTTGGTTTTCACTTAATCTTACCTCCTTATCTCTTCAAATTTTACACCCTTTCTGCATTTTTTCTTTAAGCCATACTAATCCATACTCCCCTTTTTAATTTCCTATAATTATAATTATCTGAAATTCAAAACAACCTGCTTATCTGCCTGACGAGCAAGATCCTCGCAAATTTTCTTATATTCTTCATATTCATCCGGAAATACTAAAGTCCTTTTATGAATCAAACTTTCTTCAAAAGAGATAATCCCTTGAGAAAAACTGTATTCGTTAAGATAGGTAAACCACGGAGTGTCCTTAATAATCGGAGGAGGGAGATATTTTACCATAAGATTTTCCGCAAGTTTAATTTTAACTATTACATCGAACTCATCAAGAGTGCGAAAATCAATGGGATAGCTTCTTTCATCCCGAGAAACTAAACTAGTAGAGAATCCCCCTAATTGTGGAACAAGTCTATCTTCCCCAGCCTTGGTTAAGAACTTTGGCCCCTCAAATTCCATTTTAATCTCTATAGGCTGGTTCAGGTCTTCGATGTCGCTTATCTCGTAACTTAAAAGCTTTCCTCCTGGAGAAAGCCTATTTACTGTCGACTTAAGAGCTTCTTCAATGAGAACAGGCTTAGTATACTTTAGCCAATATCTTTGCCCCTGATCGTATTCTCCGAAAGTATTGATCTCTCTTATCCCTGAAATTGTCTCATCCTCACGAATATCAATACTTAGACCTATATATGCTTTATTATGTGCTGGTTCAAATAAAGGAGTTTTTTGAATCTTTCCCTCTTTTTCATAAAAAACAAATACTTTTCTGTCTTGATCCCCTCCTGGAAGATCACCAAAAGAAGTGGTTTCAGCAGTAGGGTCAAGAAAAACTAATTTTTCTCCTACTTTAGCCAGACAGATGGCGTGATTAAAGATGAGAGTAGGAAATTCCTCATCTAAAAGGTAAGAGCCTTTTGTTCCAATAAGAACTGGATAAGCAGAAATTCCAGCATATCTAAGCATCGAAATTAAGAGCATTGACTGATCTTTACAGTCTCCATATTTATTTTTAAATATCTCTGTGGCATAGTGTGGTTCAAATCCGGCTTCTCCATATTCTACGCCTACATATCTAATCTTTGAAGCAACCCAATGATAGATTGCCTTAGCTTTCTCCTCCTGTGTATTCTTATCTTTGATCAACTCTTGGGTCTTTTCTTCAATCGCCTTATCTATATTCACCTTATCTACAACAAGACTCCCCCACCAATTATAAACCTCTTGCCAGTCATCGATAGAGGAAATACAAAGATAAGGAGTAATCTCTATATAAGGAGACATAGATGGTTCAGCGATAATCTCCGGAACATTGTTAAATTCCCACGTATATTTAGTTCCATCTTCTACTCTTTCTATCTGGGGAGAGAAACTCAGCGCATACTCAACATATCCTGGATTATACGATTCTATATTAACATTATATCCATCAGGGATGATTAGATTAACCTTTTGGTTAAGATAAGGCTCGAAGCCCTGAATTGGGTAATTTTCACAAAACTCTTTTCCATTGATTAATTTATTGATGTATTTTATTGCCTTATATTCGATCACCGCCCCTTCAGTTAACTCAGGCATTGAGATAATCCTCAAACGCGCATTGCTGTACAAGGGATATTCTGGATATTCGGAGATATCTCTAATATGTTTTGCCCCCACGGAAATGATCTTGCCATCTGGTTTGATGGTCCGGGCATACTCTACCTCGATCTTCTCATAAGTGGAATCATAGCCCAATTTTACCTCGCCATATTTTGCTTTCCCTCGATCATTTAATATCTTTATCAAGATGTGAAGTTCCTCTATCGCTGTATAATCACTTAAAATTCTGAACGTCTCCTCATTAAAGAGTACAATTGCCCCTGCATCGGGATATTCAGCCTGTCCAGGAGAAGTCTTTATCAAATCCCTAATATAAGGATCGGTGATATCTTCAACCGTTAACACTTTGGTTTTAGCATTGATATAAGAAATTCTCTCTTCAGCGAGCTTCCTGTATTCTACTCCTTTGATTCTCTGATAAACCTCAATTGCTTGATAAAAGAGATTTTGTTTTTCACACGTCCTCCCATAAAGATACAAAAATTCCTCATCTTCTGAATCCTTATTTTTTTCAAAGATAGCCAGGGCATCTGTGTAATCCCCATTTTTAAAGTAAGAGAAAACTAAAAGTTTAGTCAGGGCAAAATTTTCTCTTTCTTTCTCATAGAGAGGTAATAATGTTTGAATGGCCTCTTTGAACCTACCGTGTCCATAATAAAGCTTGCCCAGAAGAAAGTTAATCTCAAATATGTCAGCTTCGGGTTCTTCCAGGGCTAAATTATATTCAGAGACGGCTTTTTCAAAAAATTTCTCACTTTGAGCCGCATACTCATTGGCTAACTCAAGATGGGTCTTTGCGGTAACCAGGAAGTTAGATACCAAGAAAAACGTTATAATTAGAAAAAACATCACTAAAACCGACGTTATTAATTTATGTTTGTTTGTCATTTTTCATCATCCTCACAATTATTCTTTGCCATAATATAACAAAATAAAAAAAGTCTATTAATGGGCATAATGACTCCAAAAGAAACGAAAAATAACTTATCCTATTTCACTATGATGATGATATTAGCTGACATTGGTCTATCCTGGACAACAAAAATCCCAGTGACTTCGTAATAGCCAGGGCTAAGTTTGTCCTTGTATTTTGCTGTATAAATAACTTCCGTACTGGTTGGTCCTAAAGTCTCTTCTCCTAACACCATAGCAAACATCTTATCCTGGGACCAGCGCCAAATCTCATTTCCTTCCTCATCTTCGATTATAAAATCATATCTTTGAGAAGTATTAAAGTGAAAAGTGATCTCTTCTTCAGTATAATTAAAAATTTTAAGAGTCATCACAATAGGCTCACCAACAGAATAGCTAATCTTATCAGTCGACATAGATATGCCATAGTTCATATTTCTTTCTTCCGATGTTGTATTCCCAAAAGCTACCAGCCAAAATCCTAAACTAAAAAACACTGCTACAACGATAATAATCAATATAATCATTTTCATAACTAACTATCACCTTCTCTTTGAGGAATGTAAATTAAAAAGGCAGAAGCTAAAGCCTTTTTATTTCTCTAACCTCTGCCTGTAATATAGTTGGTTGCAACTTTTTCAGCGAATCATTTCATTTTGCTAATTTACTGCTATTCAACCGTTATACTGCCAGATGTTTCTATATTTGCATCTTGGTTATATGTCCATCCATCTTTTGTAACATCATCTACTGTAAAAGTGAAGGTTGTTCCAAGTAGAGGATTCTTTACCTTGTCTGATTGTAAGCTTACTTGTCCACTGGCGTCGGTTACACCAGAATCACTATCGCTAGTCGCATCACTCCAGGAACCAGACACAGTTGCACCTTCAACTGAAATACCATCAGCATCAACAATGGTTACTGTTGCTATAGCAGTGTAAAATGTGTTTGGTCCAGCAGTAACTTTTTTAAATGACATATCAATGTTATGGACATGCATAGTGCCAGTAGTAGGTTCTTCAGGCTCTTCACCAGATACTCCAGCAGCTTCATCAGCATCAACTAAACCATGGCCATATTTGCTATCCCATCCTGCTGCACCTAAATCACCAGCAGTATCTCGCAATTTAGCTCTGATTTCTATAACATCAGAGATTCCCGATACAATAACTAAAGCCGCTGTCCCGGCCACATGAGGAGAAGCCATCGAGGTTCCACTCTTTTCACCATATCCTCCGCCTAGCAACGTTGAGTTTATATCCACACCGGGTGCGGAAAGTTCTAATTCTAAACCTGTACTTGACCATCGAGCTCTTTCGTCACTCTGATTGGTTGCAGCTACAGCGATTACTGATTCAAAAGCAGCAGGGTAGCTAATATTATCACCTTTGCCAGGAGGATTGCCACTATTTCCTGCTGCAGCCACATGAAGAATTCCCTCATTGTAAGCATTATCAAAAGCAGCTTTCACAGTTTCTCCAGGATCTACAGAACTTCCGTAACTATTATTAGTTACCTGAATGCCGTTTTCCACACACCAATCCAGTGCAGCTATAACATCACTAAAACTACCGCTACCACCAGAATCTAAAACCTTCAAGGCATACAAATTAGCTTCCGGAGCAACACCAACCACTCCAGCATCATTATCCAGTGCTGCTACAGTACCAGCCACATGGGTACCATGCCCATTATCATCCATGGGATCAGCATCGTCATTCACAAAGTCCTTTCCACCTTGATAATTTGCATCAAGGTCAGTATGTTTATAATCAATCCCTGAATCAATGATAGCCACCTTTACCCCTGTACCCTTATTAGAATCGTGAACTATACCTGCACCAATACGTTTTACGCCCCAGGAATTATCCAACTCAGCATCAAGTGCCTGCACCAAACCATCAGGTTCAACATATCTAATATTAGGATTATTTTGAAGTGCATCAATTGCCTTTTCTGGGATTGAAGCCGCAATAGCATCTACGATATGGTAAGTGTATTTGATTTTACCACCAGCACCTTTAACCAGCGCTTGCTCAGTGGATCCCGGTTTCTCTTTAAATCCTATTAAAACCTTTACCAAACCATTAGAAGGTCCGCCTTTTTCCGGAGATAATTGGTCTTCATTCGTAGGATTAATCAAGCCAATATTTTCCATAAATTGGGAGCAACCACATACAAATACCACAACTAAAAGTAAAATAACTGAAATTATAATTAATTTAACTTTCATTTATTTTCACCTCACTTTCGGGTAAAATCTTTTATTTCAAAGAAAACATATTTCTTATTTTGTTATCCACAAATCCCCCCTTTTATATTTTTATTTTCTTGTAATTCTATTTATTTTTATGGGAAAACGCTTTTGTTAATACTTCTGAAAAAACAAAAAACTGCCTACCTTTTATTTTAAAAAGTCGGCAGTCTGGCAATCATAGCAATAAAGTGCCTTAAACCCAAAACTTTGCGTCCTATCCTTTTGGATAGTTTGCTTTTTTCGGCTTTTTAAGCACCTATTCTTTTTTTATCATGAACTTTAAAAATTAATTTTATTATTTTATTTGTATTATAACATACAACACAAATAATTTTAAACTTTCTAACCACAAAGATAATCATTTTATCTAATTATTTAAAAAATGTAATAAACCGTAGGACAGGCGTCTCGCCTGTCTGAAAATAAAATCCTCTTTCCCTTTTAAAACAAGAGCTAATAGTAATATGTAGCAGGAAAGCCTTATAGTATAAGGATTTTGAGAAGAAATTGCAAAAAATCGCTTATATGAGCAAATTTTTAATTTACCTGTACTTTACCCCTCGGAAATCGACATTTTTTCACTAAATTTTCACCCTTTCAAAATCTGAAAGTGGCTATTTATAAAGGTTACAGAATATCAAAAATGCAAAAATAGGCCAAAAACAGGGTGGTAAATTACCGATTTTTGAAAAATTTGAACGCCTAAAAAGGCATTTCGTGCATATTTAGATATTCTTCCTGTAGGGACATAGCGTGGTGTATCCTTTGGAGATAATTTTTATTTATTAATAGCGTTGAAAGCCTTGTAAATAATAGTTTATAGACATGGGAATATAAAAAATTCATCATTTATTCTTTTGTCTTACTAGCCAATCTTTTAGGTGTCTTTGTTTCCAGATAACCATAGGATGTCTTTCTAAATCTGTACTATCCAATAATTTACCAAAGAGAATTTCTGGCCTAAAATCCCCTTTAAAAAATCTATTTATATATTCTAATTCTTCTGAAGTAAAATAAAGTATTTCCTTTAAAAATGGCTTAACAATTTGTATCATATTATTAGCCTTCAATTGTTCATCTTTCCTAAGTAAAGGGAGAAGTTTTCTCTTTATATCTCTTTCCGTAATTCTTTCAATATCGTTAGGATGGTATTCCCGGAAATCGCTTCGGGAAAGACAACCAAAGAAGATAAATATCTTTTTTAAAAGAACCTTATTAAGTTTGACTTTATCTCGTATAAGTATATAAATATCGTAAAGATCCCGAGGAGCAAGACGATCTATTAATGCTAATATTTTACCAGCAAAAAGCTCTGGCCCTTTTAGAGTATTTACCACTAAACCTGATTCGTTAAAAGGACCCAAGAAACTTCTCTTTTCTGCTCCTAACAATGTTAAACGCTGGAGAAAATTTATTTCAACTTTTATCCGATCAATATTTCCAGAAGAATTAATATACTTCAGGAAATATTTATTTAAGCCATAATCAGAAATATTTTCACATTCATACTTTTCAAATTTAAATATGGTGCGGAGCGCTTTCTCTATTTTAGGACTTTCTTTATCCTTTTCCTCTTTTTCAATACCAGCAATAAAGTTAAAATCAAGGTCTACAGATAATCGAGGATATCTGAAATAGAGAAAATTTATTGCAGTACCTCCTTTTAAGACGAGTCCTTCTCTGAGTTCAGGATGGCGATTTATTTCTTTTAACAACTGCTCAAGCCGATAGGCTTTCTCTAATGTATCACGGTGAAAATTTGTCTCTTTAGAAAATCTTTCAAAATATTCTTTATTGCCTTTGGTGCTTCTTTCCATTTAATACTCCTCTAATAAGCTTTTCAGCCGAACCGGAATCATTAGCTTCCATTCCTTATCTAATTTGGCTTCTTCTCTTTTATCACTAAGATAATTTATCCTTGTTCCCAAATGAGCTTTTATTTCCTTTTTATAATTTTCTGGGAAACTCCACCTTTTCTCAAAATAAGAAAGAAGGAAACCTATTTTAGCATAAAGAATTTTCTTATTGAATCTCTTAAGATATATTATTACCTGGTCAAAATCGATAGAGGGGAAAAGTTCAATGCTTTTAAAATATTCCTCTAAGCCTCCCATATATTTAAGTCCATTTATTCCTTCTATAATAGTTCGTTCACGGTCCGTTACCTGGATCTTTATACCTTCCCTTAATATAGTTTCTATACCAAAGCTTACATCGCTTTTTATCGTCTGATATTTTATCCCCTGGAATTTAAATGGACGAAAGTATTTTTGAGTGATTATATAGATTAAATTATAAGAAGAGTAACTGGCACCATGTAATTCTAAAGCAGAATGGTAACCGATTATTCCTGCTGGAGATAGTTTGGCTCCGATAAGAAACTTATCTGGTACAAATTTTTCTCTACTACTTTCTTGAGGTATTATATAGTAAAGTCCTCTTGATCCTACTGAACCTAAATACCCGGCCATAAGCAGGTCATTTAATCTTTTTCGCAGATATCCTTCGCTATATTTTTCTTCTTTAAACTTATTTAAAACCTCAGAAAAATTAAATATTTTTTCTTTATAAAATGCTTGGTATAATTTAGGAAGTGCCATTTGTTTACCTCCTTTTTGCTTTACTATACTATTCGTTAGTAAAAATTTTAAATTAAAGCGTAAATCTTTATTTACATCTTTTTTGCAAATTGTTACTATTTCTTAGTATAATACAGCAATTTATCCGTAATATCAAGTAGTGTACTTGCAAAAAAGTATAGTTAAGGTATGACTTATTACCCATATCAGCACTTTTCCGCAAGTTTTATTATTTTACAAAACGAGCAAAACTCCTCTTTTCGCAGTAGGGGCGTATTGATATACGCCATCGGAAGTGTAGAGGTCGGATTTACCCGACCCGTCTGAGGGTAGGTTAGATAATCTACTTCCCTTAAAAAGTAAGATTTGTTTAAAAATACATTTATGAAAGCCTTATATTATAAGGGTTTTGAGAGAAAGATGCTGAAAACGTTCGTAGGCGCATTTTTTTGGATTGACTTATAACTTTCCCCTCGAAAATCGCACTTTTTTGACTGTATTTTCGAATATTCAAAAACTGAAAATGGCTATTTATAAGGGTTTGGTGATTTTGGAAGAGCAAAAATACCCCAAAATCAGGGTAGTAAATTGCCGATTTTAAAAATTTTTGCGTGCGTTTAAAAGCACTCTCCGTGCGTTTTTAGGGCATTCCTGAAGGGGGTCTGAAAGCCTTGAATACAAAGGGTTTCAGAAAGTAATAATTTCATATTACATAAAAGTTATGAAACGCATATAAATACGAGAAAATAGGATGTCCCTATTTTTAATTAATCCATTTTTATTTAATAATGACAGGCGGGACGCCTGTCCTACGGTGTGAGTAGAGATTGCTTCGTTGCTTCGCTGCAATGACAAAGATGGATTCCCATTTTCATGGGAATGACAGAGAGGATAAGAAATTAATCACCCCCACCTTAATCCTCCCCCCTCGAAGGGGGAGGAGAGAGATTGCCACGTCCTGATAAATCAGGGCAATGACAGAAAAGAAAAGACGGGCTTGATGAATCAAGCCCCTACAACAGAAAGAAATAAAAGACAAGAAGCAAATGGTCACGATTCATTGTGCCCCTACACGGAAAGATAATTCTTAATCTAAATCTATTTCTTTTCCTTCGACTTTTAGTTTTTTTCTGCTGACCCAGGTGAAGCCCTGGTCTGCAGTGATAACTGCCACATCCACCGGGCCGCCCACACCGGGCATATCTCCCGGATTAGCCACGATGCCATCGGAGAAACGCTGGATTGCTGAAGTAGTCTGAACCATCAAAGTACAAAAATCTATGGCATCCTGCAGGGTCATTGTCCCCCATTGGATAGCATATTGTAGACCTCCCAATTGTTTTCTTACTTCTTCTTGCCCCAGGTCTTTCATTGCTTCATTGACAAACTTTAGATTACTGATTCTTCCATCGAATCCTAAAACAATCCGGGAAACCACATCGTTTTGACCGATCCAGCTTGCTCCGTATTCTTTGTTTCTATCTCTACTATCTCGTTTTTTCTGAACCTCGCCGGGGATAATACAAGTATAAACTTCGTGGGAACCATCTTTATTAAAACCGGCTACCAGAAGGGTTATCCTATCGATTCCCCCGATTCCATTTTTTAAATTCCCCTGCAGGTCTTTAAATTGAAATTTAATCATATAATTTTCTTGCTTAACCTCTACCACTTCGAAACCTTGCCGCTTTAGGTCATTATTAATCTTTTCTACTGCATCGTCTAACCTCTTTTGCCATTCATATTTTATATCAAAAAGACTGTGCAATCTGTCGGCAGCATCTCTGACGTTCAATCTTTCTATATCGTTCTCTCTTTTAAACTGCTCGATAAATTTACTAACACTTTTCATTACTCCATCTTCCGGTAAAAAAGCCAGTCCGGTTACAATTATCCCAATCCTTTTGTTCAATTGAAAAAGTTTGGAAGCATTATCGCTTCCAATACGGGCCATCCCTTTTCGGTTGCGGTATGATTGCCGGCTGTCAGCAGCCAAAACGATTCCTTCCGGGGTGGTAGTGTTTATTCCTAATGACATATTATCATCTCCATTTTAAAATTTTTTTACTTTTCCTTTTTTTCTTTCTTTTCTTCCTCGATAATTTTAATAAGTTTTAACAATATTTCTATTCGCGGCTCGGCATTCATGTGTATAAAAACCTCTAACGCCTCCTGATAATATTTTAGTGCTTCTTCAGATTTTCCTAAAGTAATATAAATCAGACCTATGTTTCCCAGATTAGTCGCTGCACCTTCTTTATATCCTATCTCTTTATTTATCTTTAGGGCTTTCTGGTAATAATTTAGAGCTTGATTAGTTTTCCTCAATTTACTGTGGGCTAGACCAATATTATTAAAGACATTGGCTATCCCTTCCTGGTATTTATCTTTTTTATTAATCTCTAATGCTTCCTGAAAAAGTTTTAATGCTTCTTCGGGTTTCCCTGAATCAGTATATATTATCCCGATATTGGTCAGACTGTTAGCTATGGCTTGTTCATCTTTGAATTTCTTGCTAATCTCTAACGCCTCTTTCTGACACTTTAATGCTTCATCGTATTTTCCTAATTCATTGTATATGTTACCTATGTTGTTAAGATTATGGGCAGTACCCTGTTCGTATCCGAGCTTTCTGTTAATCTCCAAAGCCTGCTGATAATATTCCAATGCTTCATCCGGTTTACCCAAGTTATGGTAGATGTTTCCTATGCTGCCGAGTGCGGCTGATTTGGAGGGCAATTTAGCCATTTTATTTTCTGCTCTTTTTAAAATATTTAATGATTCTTTAAAATGCTTTTCCGCCTGATTTAGTTTAGATAAGAAATAATAACAGTTGCCGATAAGAATATTAAAGCCAATTTTATCTTCCTCGGGAATACTTAAGTCATGCAGGCATTTTTCATATACCTTAATAGCTTTTTCAAATTTATATTCTTTCTCATACTTTTGTCCTGAGCGGAAATATTTTTTTAATAAAGGATTTCTTTCCAGGGTGTCGATTGCGGTCCCCGGTAAGTTTCGGTCGAATAATTCCTGCCTTTCGTATAAATGATTATAAAGTTCTTCCCTTTTAGATTTTTCTTCTTTATTCTTTTTATCTTTTATTATTAGATATAGGTCAAAGATGAGTATTAAGGCACAGATAATCCACAACCCTATTTTAATTTCTGTGGATATATTTTTTAGTGCAAATAGGCAGGCAGCAAATATTAATGGGCCAACTATCGAAATAATATTTATTAATGAATCCATATTTTTATCTCCTTTTTTTTGGAGAAATTTTTGTTAGTGATTGGTGTGAATTTTTGCTGTTATATTTATTATATTTAATATTCGCTAAAAGTTTGGGAAATCCTTTTTTTTGGAGAAATTTTTTAAAATAAAAAGAGGGATGGGCACGATTCATCGTGCTACAAAGATGGATTCCTGTTTTCGCAGGAATGATAATAAATTATTTATCGATTACAAATCCGCCATTTTTTCTAAGGCATCACCAGTTAAACGATACACCACCCATTCGTCCAGAGGTTTTGCACCCATATGGTCATAAAATTCCCGAGCAGGATTCCATTTTAAGACGAGCCATTCCATTCTAACACATTTATTTTCCTTGGCAATATGGGCACAATATTTAAATAAGGCAGTGCCGATTCCTTGTCCCCGATATTCCTCAGAAACATACACATCTTCTACATAAAGACCGGGTCGCCCCACAAAAGTAGAAAAATTATAAAAGTATAAAGCATAACCTACGGGCTTTCCCTCAATTTCTGCAATAAGTACTTTAGCGTGTGGTTTATCTCCAAAGAGGGTTTCTCGTAAAGTATCTTCAGTGGTAACCACCTCTTTAGACATTTTTTCATATACTGAAAGTTCCTTTATAAATTTAAAAATTAAGGGGACATCCTCGATTGAAGCCTTTCGGATATTCAGATTGACCTCTTCGTCTCCAGATTTTTTCATAATTTTCTCTCCTGATATTATGATTTATATTTACTTATATTTACTCAAATAGGACAGAGATATCTCTGCCCTATTTATCTTTTCTATAAAAATCTTTTCTTTTTTATGTAAACATCATTCTAAATAGATTAATTCTTCGCTTTCTAAACTTACACTCCTTTTAGGCCGATTTCTTCAGCTACTTCTTGCATACCAGCAAGGGTATCAGCAATGAGGTCAGAAACTTCCATACCTAACATCTGAGCACCCTTCTCGATAATAGACCTATCTACCCCGGCTGCAAATCTTTTGTCTTTCCATTTCTTCTTCACTGATTTTACTTTTACATCCATAACACTTTTGGAGGGTCGAACCAAAGCTGTAGTTACCACCAGACCGGTAAGCTCATCTATAGTATAAAGAACCTTTTCTAATTCTGTTTGTGGCTCAACATCTGAACAAAGCCCCCAACCGTGACTTACTACTGCTCGAATATATTCTTCCGGCCAGCCTCTTTCTTTTAATATTTCCTCACTTTTATGACAATGTTCTTCGGGAAATTGCTCATAATCAAGGTCATGAACCAGACCGATGACACCCCATTTTTCTTCATCTTCTCCCCGCTTGCGGGCAAAAAAGCGCATAACTCCCTCTACGGCTAAGGCATGTTTTATTAGACTATCACTTTTATTATATTCAGTAAGTAATTGATAAGCTTCTTCTCTGGTTGGGACTTTTGAACTCATTTATTTCCTCCTAAGTACTTTATTTTTCTTCTCTTGTTTTAAATTGCGATAAAGGAAAATTTAAAAATTTTCTATTTTTTCACTAATTATCGATTTAAATATCTTTTCCCGTAATTCCAAACCCTTAATAATGGTTTTAAGGTCCTTGAATTCATCTTCTAATTTTTCGATATCCTGTTTAAATTTTTCAACCTTTTGTAAGTTTTCTGTTAAATTACCAGCTTTTAATACTGTGTCAACTAACAACGTTTCTCTTTTATCCCTTAATTTTTTATTTTTCTGTCTGTTTATATTTACCTTTTTCTTAACCTCACTCAATTTTTCCTTAATTAGATTGAGTTCTTTTTGGTAAAATTCTTCTTCTTTCATTATTTGCAGCCTCCCTTCATTTTAAATTTTTAAAAATTCCGGATGGCATTAACATATATTTTTATGTTTTTTATGGTCTATTATATCCTCTCTATTCTAATTATAATATATTCTATAAAATATTCAAATAATATCGAAAGAAAGTATCGATTACGTAGTATCGGGTATCGAGTTAAGATAGATAAAGGGAAAATAGAAAAAGTTTACTCTGACATTTTTTTAATTTTCCCCACTCTTAAAAATCTATTTAAAACTAATATCGATAGGCCGACTATAAAAAACAGGGTTGCAACACTGAATCTATCAGCGATATAGCCGAATAAAGGGGCTAATACTATCATAAAAAATGAACCGACCTGGCTTTCAATTGACATTACTGTAGCCCGTTCATTTTTTTTCATATAATCGCCAAAGACATCAACTGCCAGGGGACGCCTTCCGTCTTTCAAAAGATAGAGGAAAAAGTAAAGAAGTATAACTACTAACATAATTTTAGTTTTGACAGCAAAAAACATAATAAAAAATACTACCCCTAAAATGTCAAAACTGATATCCATCAGTTTGTCAGACTTAAACTTTAGGTTTAAGCGATAAACATTTCGAGAAACCCAGGCACTAAAGATATACATCACTCCATAAATAAGTCCTAAAATAATTTTTAACTGAGTGGCTGCCTCCATCGAGACTACTATATAAATTCCGGAAATTAAAATAAGGTCTTTTAAAATAGGTTGAATATAATCTTTTAAAACTTTAAAAATGGCATCAAAAAGTGAGGAACTTATTACTATCTTTCTGAGAGACTTGTTGACGAAAACATTCTTTAACTGCTTGATAGAATAAGTAAAAAATTTCTTTAGGCTGATAGTGGATTCTACCGGTTCGTTTAAGGTATCAGGATAAGACCAGATTAAAAGAAAATCAAGAATGTAGGGGATGATGCTGAATAAAAAAATCAATTGCATCCTGGGTAATTTAATAATTAAAAAGATTGCAGCAAAGGCAGACAAGGATGACCCGATTAAGGAAAAAGAGCGGGTACGACCATAGACAAAAGTCTTATGTTCAAACCAGCCCTTCTGTTCTAAATAGGAGTAAATCATGGCCTTATGCGTGCCTGACCTAAAGGCCTCTCCCAGCCCAAAAAAGACCATAGCTATAGCTACAACTGCATAACTTCCTCCCAGGGAAAAGAAGAAGAAAGACGCAATATAAAAGATAAAACAGATCATCAGTTCTGTCTTTTTTCCGTATTGGTCGGCAAATATCCCGGAGGGCACTTCAAATAGGTAGATAATTATCCCTCTAATAGAAAATAAAGTTCCTATCTGAAACAAGTTAAGGTGCACCACCTGTATGAGATAAATATATAAGTAGGGTTCAAAAAACTTAAGGTTTTTTAAAAACCCATACAGGCAAAACTTTTTTATTTGATTATTTTTTCTAATTAATTCGTGTATGTCTTCCATAATTTCCATCACCTGATCACCTGAAACAGGGGACGGTTCTCTTTACCATTTTAATAGGATTTAATTTTATAAAAAATTACCTTAGTGAATATTAAATATAACAATACTACCCAAATACTAATTATAATGATTAAGCCAATTACTGCAATTTTTTTATCCTTTATGCCTTTTGTAGACTCCTTCCGACATTCTTCCATTACTTCCCTTGGTATCATCTTTATAGCTAAAACAATCCCTAAGGGCAAGAGAATTAAATCATCCAAATAGCCAATTATAGGTATAAAATCGGGTATTAAGTCTATAGGACTTATTGCATATCCTACGAGTATCACTATAAATATTTTAGCATACCATGACACTCTCGGATCTTTATAAGCAAGATATAGAGCATAAATTTCTTGCTTAAGTTTTTTTGCTTTTTCTTTCCATTTTGAAAACATTAAGGTTTTTCCAGTGAAACAGGGAACAGTCCTCTACTCCTTTTTAGTCTAAAATTTAAAATTCTAAAGGGGAACAGAGAATCGTCTCCTGTTCTTTTTTTAAAATTTTACTTCAATATTTTCTCTTTCTTCCCCTTCTGTTTTGAAATAAGGTCTGCTGGTAAAACCGAATAGATTGGCAATTATTGAGGTCGGCACCTGGACTATCGCTACATTATATTTCATAGCAGTATCATTATAGAATTGCCTCGAATAGCCTATCTTGTCTTCGGTATCTTTCAATTGTTTTTGTAAATCCAGGAAATTTGTATTGGCCTTTAAATCCGGATAATTTTCAGCAACTGCAAATAATCGACTAAGGGCGCCAGCTAATCCTGAATTTGCATCCAATTTTTCCTCCGGTGTTTTTGCCGATAAATATTTGGTTCTGGATGCGGTCACTTCTTCTAATGTTTCTTTCTCATGTTTGGCATATCCTTTTACAGAGCTTACCAGATTAGGGATTAGGTTAAATCTTCTCTTCAGCTGGACATCGATCTGTGCCCAGGAATTATCTATCCTCCCTCTTAAGGTTACCAATTTATTATAAGTCAAAACACCCCACAATACAATTAAAATAACAAAAATCATTATAAAACTCATAAAAACACCCCTTTCTTTTTTATCCTTTTCGTCTTAATAAATAATTTAAAAAGCGCCGGCTCCACCGCCGCCGCCTCCTCCTCCGCCTCCGGAAGAGAAGCCACCGCCCGAACCGGTTGAAGAACTTGTAGTAGCAAAAGCAGAAGCGAACACTTTATCAAAAGACCTGAACATACTGTTATTTATTCTTCCACTTCTATCAGTCATACAGTATAAGTAGGTAGAATTCTTTAAGGATATATCTTGACTACTCAAGACCAGTTTTAATTTTGAAATTACTTTATCTGCCACTCCCAGGGAGATAGCATAAACTAGATAGTGCTCCCAGACTATTATAGAAGGGATTTCGTAATCCTTCATATTGCTAAAATGCAATAAGAATCTTTTAAATGCCCTCCATTTTGTATATTCATTAATTCCCGTTTGAGTCTTTTTTCTTATCAATGCACCATAGATTATCACCCCAAAACCGCTAAAACTGACAGCAAGCAATAAGGGTATAAGAATAAACAACTGCATTTTTAATAGGGCTCCTAGAACAAATAATAAAAATACTCCGGCAAATTCCATCAAAACTACCTTACCTGCAGTCTTTAATCCTTCTTTTGATTGACCGAAATAATTATACTTTTTAAATTCCTCTCCAACTTTTTTCACCCACTTATTATAATTGTGCCGAAAACTGCTCTGGGTTCTTGATGCCTTAGCGTAGTCTTTTATCTCTTTTAAAGTTACACTCTTTCCGTCGCCTATAGAATAAAAAAGCCAATGGATTAAATATGATTCATGTTCTTTTAAATTAGTGGTGCCGCTTTCTTCAATTAATATAAATTTATAATCTTTCTTTCTCCCTTTTGGAATCTCTTCGATCTTTAAATATTTTTTTCGCACCAAGTCCATCAAAGTGGCCATAATATCTTTGCTGGCTACTCCTTGAATGCTCATTAATTTGCTTAAAACAGCGGGTGTAATATCCTGAGGTAATTCACGGTAATAATCCATTTCAACTTCGGGCTTAAGCTCTCTATCATATTTAAAATAAAGCCGAATAGCCAGGAATATATTAAACAATACTACCAGTAGAGCCAATAAAAAACCGATAATATTGAAATACATCTCTCGATCTGCTTTTTTAGCCCACCCTAATTCCTCTTTCATTATTTCAGCAAATTTATTCTGGTTAATTATTTTACTACTATTGGGAATTATGCTGGTGGGGAATAAGATTCTCGCTTCCACCATTTCTCTTGGAGATAATCCATCAACTTCGTATATTATTTTCCCATCCTCCCGGATAGACACTTCTCCATTCAGTGGACCATGTCCAAATACTTTCAGTTCTTCTGCCGAGACTTCTGCAGACGGGAGCTCTATTTCTATTTTAATGTGGCCGATGGGGGAAGTATTGGATTCATCGAAGAATTTCCAATAAAATTCTGCAGTGTCATTGTATAAAGTTGCAACATTTTTTAACTGGTATTCAAGCAAAAATAATTTTCTTTCATTGCTGGATTTATCATAAACTTTATAAGTCACCATATCTGCATTGAGACTTTGAGTATATTCTAATTCTTTATCTTCAGGGAAATATTCGGAAGCCTTAAAGTACTTAAATCCATCCGAACCTTTAATCCCTATAGTCCTTATTATCCCGTTAAAATCGCCATTAAAATCATACTTAAAAATTTCGCTTACCTGAATATCGCCATTTTCCAATATTTTTACCTGGGCTTGATAATTAGTTATTTCAAAACTTCTATCAGTATGGGCAATAAAAGTAGCAAAAGAAAATAGGATAATAATCAATAAAGTAAAACCTATTATCTTTTTTGCTTTTATTTTAACCGCCCCCTTAATCTCTTTTAAGTTGATACGGAGTAATACAGAGAACCGTCCCCTGTATTATTTAGTCAAAAACCCTACCGCCACCTATAACAGCGGCGATAGGGTTTTTGAATTTAAACTAAATTTTCATTTTTTAGGGTAGAGCAGGAATTAAGATAGTTTGTCCGGGGAGAAGTAATCTGGGATTTTCTAAGTCATTAATCTTATTTAATTCTTCCCAGGTAAGACCGTATTTTTGAGCAATTGCCCATAAGTTATCACCTTTTTGTACCAGGTAAGTAGAAACTTTCAATACTCCTTCGTCGATGAGTTCGAAAACATTCAGTGCTTTTACATTTAATGTTCTACCATCTTCGGAAGTCGGAATAGATAACTCTCCTTTTCTTACCATATCGAAAATTACTTCTTTAAAAGGAGATTCAAGGTCAACCCCGGTTATCTTCCAGTTGTTATCAACTGTGGGAGCTAATACCCCATCTTTTTCTTCTTGAACATATTTTACAATCATTGCCCTAATTCTGCCGGCATCCTGCATAATCTCGTAGGAGTCATAATATCTATCATCCATAGTTACCAATCCTAATTTCAGCAAAGTTCCAAAACGATAATTATTTAGTGCTAAACGATAAATATTATTATCAACAAGCGGCAGACCATTTACAAGTATGTTTTCTACTCGTTCTCCTGCTGGTTTAGAAAGATTAATCTCGTAAGTCATCCCGGAGAACATATCATAGTTATATCCGCGAATTTCGGGATTGAAACTGATGGTAATATCTCCTTCTTTCCAAGTGTTGTAATAACTGGCAGACCATTCCATATACTTTTTCAAGTTTGCACCGGTAATCTTTGTCCCCACCAAGGTGTTGGGATATTTATAAATAAAGGCAACATCTTTCTTGAGGAAGGGGCCTTTTAGCAAATTTGAACCAAAAGTAAATAGTGCTGCCGAAGAAACATCTGCTTCGGTATAGAACATCTGCACTTCATTGATTAAGTCAATCACTGATGTATCTTCCAACTGGGCAGTGGGCATAGTGGTTATTTTAGCTTCTCCGGTGATATAATCAGGGGAGTCAATAAAATCAGCGGTAATCTCTCCCACTACAATATTGGCATCCGCAACCGATTCATCATGCACAAATTTAAATTTTTCTGAAATTTCCGGATCAACATCTATTTTTTTCGTTTCAATATTTTCAGTAGTTACTTCAGCTACTTCCCATTTATCTCCGGATTTTTCCATCTTGATTACTGCTTTAGCTAAAGCCCATCCCCACTTTCCTGGCTCAATCACGTATGCTCCATTTATCACTTCATTATATTTTGAATGGGCATGTCCGCAAAAGATTACCGAAAATTCCGGACAAGCTTCAGCAATATCTATGGCTCCTTCATAATCGTATTGTCCTTTTGGGCCAAGATGAAAAGCACCTATCAAAACATCATACTGCCCTTCCAATTCTCCTATTACTTTTTTAGCTGACTCTAAAGTTCCAGAGAAAGTTAAACCCTCAAAGTGTTCCGGAGCACTCGCTTCCCATCGAGGTACTTCGGGGGGAAGCAAGCCGATAACTGCAATTCTTACTCCTTCCCGCTCAAAAATCTCGTAAGGTTTAACAAAATAGGTGCCATCAGTCTTTAAGATATTGGCAGATAAAACAGAATTTTTAAAAGTAGCCACATTTTTTTCTAAAAAAGCTTTCTCATAATTAAACTCATGGTTTCCGATAACCCATACATCATAATCAAGGGTGTTCAAACAATCAATCATAGGATGAATAGGTAAATCGTTAAATAAGTCTGCACTATTGTCCTGAACGGTATCTCCACAATCAATTAGAATCGCATCAGGAGCGATAGCTCTTTCCTGTTTTACCAGAGTTGCAATTTTGGCCAATCCAGCATCTGAATCTACAGTATCGGTAGCGTAATCATGAGGATAAATACGTCCATGCAAATCCGCAGTTCCTAAAATAGTAATAGTGGTAGTATCTGCGGCTGAAACATACGAGAAAAGTAAGCCAAAAACCAAGGTCAAGGTCAGTAAAATTGAAAATACTTTGAACTGTCTTTTCATTTCTAAAATCCTCCTTTTATATTTTTTATTTTTGTGACCAAGGATTATTCCCGGTCACATTTCTATATTCTATGTTATATTCTATATTCGATAGAGTATCTTAAAAATCCTTTTTTTTATTTAAAATTTTTTTATTTTTTTGCAAAACACACCAGGGGACGGTCCTCTGTCAGGTTTTATCATCTTCATTAGCTTGTTAAAAACCTGACAGAGGACCGTCCCCTGGTGTGTTTTTATTCGTATCGGAGGGCGTCGACAGGATCCATCTTAGCAGCTTTCATGGCGGGGTAGAGACCGAAGAAAAGACCGATAATTAATGCAAAACCAAAAGCTAGTAAAACAGAGATAGGAGAAACTACTAAAGGCCATTTCCCCGCTTGGGCAATAAGATAGGCTCCTAACCAACCGAAAAAAATACCAATCAGCCCTCCCATTCCGCTTAAACTCAAAGCTTCGATAAGAAACTGGCTCATAATATTTTTATTCTTTGCTCCCAAAGCCTTACGAATTCCTATCTCTCTGGTCCTCTCGGTTACCGATACCAGCATAATGTTCATAATCCCTATCCCCCCTACCAGCAGGGATATAGCAGCAATTCCTCCCAACATTAAACTTAGAGAGGCGGTAACCGAACTGATAGTATCTAAAATTTGGTCTTGACTGAACAGGTTGAATTTTTCTTGCTCCTCATCATCCAGATATTTTATTAAAAAATATTCTATTTCTCCCACGGCAGCTGAAGCTTCATTACTAGAGTTTGCCTGAGCCATATAATAAGAAACAAATCGGGAATTAGAAAGTTTTTTCATAAAGGTGGTAATAGGTATATAGGCCTGGTCATTAAGATTGCCAGTTAATCCCTTTCCTTTTTCTTCCATTACCCCAATTACCGTAAAAAGATAATCTCTTTTTTGATAGGATAATTTAATCTTCTCTCCCAGGGGATTATTATTGCCAAACAATTCTTCAGCTAATTCCGAGCCTAATACTATAATATTCCGGCTGGTCTCAAGATCACCTTCATTTATAAATTGCCCCAGAGCCAGATTATAATTATTTATATCCTGATAATCAGCATTTGTTCCGATAATAGTAGTTTGAATATTAAAATTCCCTTTTATTAATAAGCCCGAACCCTGGGAAATAGGTACCACTCTCTTTACCGAGGGGCTCACTTCCTCAATATAATCAGCTAATTCTATGGTAAATACCTCAGTTGAACTTACACTAATTTTGCCTCCCCATCCTTTGCTGGTCCCGGGTAAAATATTTACGACATTAGAGCCCAAATCAGATATTTGTGCAGTAATCTGCTCTCGAGCTCCGGAACCAATAGAAACAATAGCAATAACTGCTCCAACTCCAATAATTATTCCCAGCATAGAAAGAAAGGTGCGCAGTTTATTTGCTTTTAAACTTTCAATTGCCAATTTTATAATTTCAAAAATCATGTCTTTACCTCATCCTTTTCAATTAAACCATCACGTAAATGAATAATTCTTCGGGCATATCTGGCAATTTCTGCCTCATGAGTTACCATAATAACAGTATGTCCTTGTTGGTGTAACTTATCAAATATATCCATAATCTCACTCCCGGTTTTAGTATCCAAATTTCCAGTCGGTTCATCAGCTAAAATAATTAGTGGATCATTAACTAATGCCCGGGCAATAGCAGCTCTTTGTTTTTCTCCGCCTGATATCTCATTAGGCTTATGTTTTACTCTATCACCTAAACCAACACTCTCTAATACCTGCATAGCTAATTTTCTTCTCTGCTTACTCTTTTGTCCTGCGTAAATAAGAGGGATTTCCACATTATGCAAAATACTGGTTCGAGACAAGAGGTTAAACTGCTGGAAAACAAAACCAATCCTTTTATTGCGGATCTCGGCCAATCTATCGTCATTCAGTTTGCTCACGTCTTTTCCTCCGATTATAAAACTACCCTCTGTAGGTTGATCAAGACAACCGATAATATGCATCAAAGTAGATTTACCGGAACCGGAAGGACCCATAATGGCTACAAATTCTCCTTTATCAATATAAAAAGAGACCCCTCTTAAAGCCTCTACTTTTACTTTTCCCATCTGGTATATTTTTTTTATTTTTTTTATTTCTAACATTTAGATATTGCCTTTATATTATTTTCCTAATCTTTTTTTCCTAATCTTTACTTATTTTTTTGGCCTCATAAATCCACCCATCCCGGGGGCACCACCTTGCGTACTATTATTTTTAGAACCTGCTTTAGCAAATTCATAAACATTTATCACTATCTCTTCACCCTCAGCTAATCCCTCTTCGATTGCAGTATAAACTCCATCGCTAAATCCCGCCTTTACCGGAGTAAACACCGGCTTATTATCCACCACTTTAACTACCGTCTGCTGCCCTTTTCGGTCAAGGATTGCGCTAATGGGAACCAATAATTTGCCTTCCGCCCTACCAATAATAATTTCCACTAAAGCGGAAAAACCGGGCTTAAACTGTTTGTCTGCCTTATCTAACTGCACTGTAACCGGAAGAGTAACTACTCCGTTTACATTTTGAGTGTAATTATGAATCTCCTTTACCCTTCCCGAAAATTCTCTCCCCGGAAAGGCATCCAGGATAATAATTGCCTCCTGCCCTACTTTTATTTCTAAACTATCAATCTCATTAACTGCAACTTCTATTTCGTAACTGCTGTCATCAATTATATAGGCTACTTCGTTTCCTGAACCGATAAAATCACCTGGCTTAACGGAAACATCAGTAATCAAACCGCAAAATGGGGCTTTAAGAGTGGTATCTTCTAAATTTTTCTTAGCAATTTGAAAATTTAGCTCTTGTTCGTTTATTTCACTTTCCGAACCACTCGTTTTAATTAATTCAAAAGTATTTTTTGCTTTTAAATAATTATATTCTTGCTGACTTTTCTCTAATCGCACCAATACTTCTCCCTCTGTAACTCTCTTACCCTCACTGATTAAGACTTCTTCAATTTCTCCGTTCAGACTAAAAATGAGAGCTTTTTCATCGGCTGCCTGCAGGTAACCACTGGTAGAAACCGTCTTTTTAAGATCCCCTCGTTCTACAGATGTAATCATCTGAGGGGTAATATTGATATTAATATTTTGTTCAGTTAATTCTTCTTCACTTGCTCTATTTAAAAACCTGCTCCCGATAAAAAGAGCAATAATTACTACAATAATAATTGCCCCGATAATTAGCCATTTCTTCTTCATCTTTTTTTACTCCTTAATTTTAACCGCTATTTTCTGAACCCTAAAAATTGAGCTATACGTAATTTATTTATTAAAATCTCATCTTTAGCAGATTTAAGATTTATTTCTGATTCCTGCCAACCAAGCATCTTGTACTGAAATTCACTATCACTAATAAGACCCTGTTTAAGTTGCATTTGATAAGATTCCTCCTCTAATTTAGCTTTTTCCCAGGACATTAATTTTTCTTCTAAGTTTAAATTATTTATTTCTTGCTGATTGATTAGATCATATAATTCTAATTTCAACTCAGAGACTATTTGTAAATAATCATCCTTTAAATTTTCTAATTTCGCTTGATATCCTTCGTCTTCTATCTTTTGTTTTCCTCCATCGGAGATATCGTAACTTAATTCAATTCCAATTCCCCAACTATTATCCTTGTTGCTATAAGCGCCAAATAAATCAACCTGTGGTTTATTTTTAGCCAAATTCCATTCTGCTTCTTTTTGAGAGCTATCTTGATCCAGGAGAATATTTCTAATTCGATAGTAGTTATCTACTGCTAACTCCATTAACTCTTCTTCTTTTAAATTAAATTCTAAAGAATCAGCCCATTTTATAATCTCTTCTAAAAAAGGCGAATCTTCCTCTAGAGCTACTTCGGTTTCTTCCGGTAAATTTAGATTCAAATACCATCTGTTCTTTTGTTGAAGAAAAGTATTTTGAGCTTGTAAAAAATTTATCTCTGCTTTTTTCAAAGCGATCTTTGCTTCTATTTCCTGTCTTTCTCCTGCTTCTCCAATCTCAATTTTTTTTAATATCTTGCTTAAATCATCTTGAGCATACTGAAAATTGGTTTTAGCTAAAGATAATCTTTCCTGCAGGCGTAAAAGATTAAGATAAGATTCTAAAAATTCTATTTTTTTGTATTCTTGCTGCCAGGTTAGATTTTCCCTGGCTTTAAGCAAGTTATTAGAAGCTAAATATTTTTCCTGTTCTGATTTGATGGGAAGTATAGGATAGAGGCTTTTGGTTGCGCTAAAAGTGCTATTAGGTCCTTCCGAAAGCTTTTCCAGATCAAACCAGTCTTCCTCTTTTAAGGAAATTTCCGATTGAAGGATTATTCCGTTAGGAAATAATTTCGTAGTTTTTAAACTAATTTTAGGATTACTGCTGCTTCCGGAAGTGGTACCTCCCTCATCAACACCATTTGAGTTATCGTTAGTCTGTTTTTCGAAACCACCGGCAATAATCGGGTTAGCGCTAATCTTTGTTTTAAAACCGTATTCAGTATCAATTAAATTTAAACTTCTTTCTATAGTTTCAATACTGTCTTTTATTTCTTTAATTGAAGAATTATTTTTAATTCCCCAATTAAGAGCTTCTTCTAAAGAAATCTCTTTGGCTTGGACATTCGCTCCGGTAAATATAAAACTTGTGAATATTATTAAACATAAAATAAAAAATGAGTTATTTTTTCTAATCCTCCGGTTCATTTAATCTCTCCCTCTTGAATCTTCTGCCCTATCAATTTCTGCATGGTTAATTTATTCATGTAGTAATTGAGGATGGCTGAATTTAAATTATACTCTGCCTGCAATAAACTTATTTCTGCAGATAAAAGATCATTTTTAGTTTTAAGACCCGCTTTTACCTGATCGATTATAATACTATTATTTTCCTTAGCCTGATTCAGGTTTTGTTGGCTTAAATCTAAACTATTGACAGTCTGCTTATAAGTATAAAATTGTTTTCTAATTGAATTATCTAATTCTTTTTGAGTTTTATTAAAACTTAAATTAGCTAATTCTATATTATTTTTAAGTTTTCGTAAATCTAATTCTGGACTTGCGGCTACCTCAGCCCTCTCTAAATCAACTTTAGCCAATTCTATTTGCCTTTTCCGTAATTCTAAAATAAAACTATTCTCAATGGCCATTTTTAGAGCTTCTTCTTCACCTATCTTCCATATTTCGGGGTAATTTACCTCGACCAAATTAAATTCTTCTTCTTGATTATTCAATCCTAATTCTAATTTAAACTCTCTAAAAGATTGGTGGTAATCATCATTGGCTTTTTCTAAATCAAAGACAGTGTTATGGTATCTGTTTTCCTGCCGAAGAAGATCTAAACTTCCTTTGTGCCCGGCTTTAACCTGTGCTCTAACTTCCTCCAATAAATTTCTCTCCAATTCTGCTTCTTTGCTCTTAGTGGTAATATTTTTTTTAGCTTGATTTAATTGAAGATATTTTTGTACCACATCGATAATTACCTGATTTCTGGTCTGGGTATAATTATCCTTTGCCTGAAGCAGTCCTAAATCTCCCTGTAATTCTATGTAGCGCGATTCGGTGAGCAGGTTATTTGCCTTAGTCTTTTCATAATCTATTTGGGCATTTTCTAAATCTAAATTAGCTATCTTTAAATTAAAATTATTCTCTAAAGCTAAATTTATTGCCTGGCTAAGATTCATCTCTTTCGGTTCTGCAGCGAACAATCCACCGGAAATAATAAAAAATATGACCAGAAATAATATTGTCCCCCTTGCTATATGTTTAATCACAAAGCAACACACCTCTCTATTACATTATTTTTAATTAAACTTAGAAATCCACCTGGCACTCAATTTATGTTTATCCAATTTATATTACTATTCTTTCATTTTACATTATTTTTATAATTTATTTTTATTAACTGCGCAACTTCCTTCTATTTTTAACTTTAGATACTGTACAATATTTTTTCAATTGAATTGATATATATTATATTAGATAAATTTTTATAATCTATAAATTCTTTTCCTATTATTTTATCACAATTTCCTTTTGTCTGCTTTTCTTTTTTAAATTCTTCTCCACATAAATTTCATTTCCGGTAAAAGGGTCTATTTCGATATAATACATCAGAGTAGAATAGGTAGAAGGAGTGGGGGTAAATATCTGGACTTGTTCGGGGTTGAGCTTTAATTCTTTAGAAGTGTATTCTTTTAATCTACACATATCTTCTTCTCTGCAACCCGGATGAGCTGCTATTAGATAATAGGTTAAAAATTGTCTCTTTCTCTGTTCTTTATTTATCTGTAAAAATTTATCTCTAAATCTTTTTAGATATCCCCGGTCAGGTTTGCCCATCTTTTCCAATACATTATTTTCCGTATGTTCAGGAGCAATTTTAAGCTGACCTGAGATGTGATACTTAATTAATTCGAGTAAATACTTTTCTCCATATTTTTGGTCACACAAGATCATATCATAGCGTATCCCTGAGGCAACAAAAACCTTTTTTATCCCCTCAATCTGCCTTATCTTCTTTAAAATTTCCATCTGTCTTTTATGGCTTATCTTTAGGCTTGGGCAAAACTGCGGATACAGGCATCTCTTATTAGTACAGCTTCCCAACTTTAATTTCTTGCGACATTCTATTCCGTACATATTGGCCGTGGGTCCGCCCACATCTAAAATATATCCTTTAAAATCCTTCAACCTGGTCAATAATTTTGCTTCTCTTAAGATAGATTTTTCGCTTCTTCCCTGGATAGCCCTCCCCTGATGGACGGTTATGGAACAAAAATTACATTCCCCATAACAGCCACGGTGAGTAGTGATAGAAAATTTTATAGTCTCCAGGGCCTTTACCTCACCCCTCTTTCTATAATAGGGATGAACTTCTCTTTCATAGGGTAAATCATGAATCTTGTCCAGTTCCTTTTGGGTAAGAGGATAGGTAGGGGGATTTTGAATTAAATATCTGCTATCCTGCTGCTGACACAATCCTTTGGCAGTCAGAGGGTCATTATTTAAATAAAAAGTACGGAACATAGAGATAAATTTTTTCTTATCTCCTTTAACTTCTTGATAAGAAGGGAGCATTGTATATTCTTCTTTAGGGTGAGGAGAGATGTAGCATGTTCCTCTGATATCTTTCCAGTCCTTGCCGGTTTTTAAATTGCGGGCTAACTTCAAAACAGACTTTTCTGCCATACCATAGACCAAAATATCGGCCTTGGCATCAAAAAGTATCGCTCTTCTTATTTTATTATCCCAATAATCATAATGGGCTATTCGGCGCAGGCTTGCTTCTATCCCTCCCAGGACGATTGGTCTGGTATTTTTAAAATATTTTCTTATTAGATTAGAATAGACTATAGTCGCCCGATCAGGCCTCTTGGTATTCTTACCGCCGGGAGTGAAATCATCTTTCCTCCTCTTCTTCTTAAGGGCAGTATAATTAGTCACCATTGAATCTACCGAACCGGCAGTGACTCCCCAGAAGAGAGTAGGCTCTCCCAGTCTGGTGATATCTTTCTCGCTCTCTGTATCTGGCTGGGCAATAATTCCCACCTTATATCCTGCCGCCTGAAGCACCTTTCCTATAACTGCTGCTCCGATGTAAGGACTGTCTATATAAGTATCCCCGGTTACAATAATTACATCCAGTCTACCCCAGAATAATTTTTTCATCTCTGCTCTGGTAGTGGGTAAAAACATCTACGGTCTCCTTCATTCATTCATTCATTCATTCATTCATCAAATTTCCATAGCCCCTATATTCTACATCCGCTTCTTATCCCAACCTCAATAAATGTCCATTATTTTTTAGCCATTCTTTATGTTCTTTATATTCCGGGTCTAAGCTTCCTACTTTATTCCAAAATGCTTTTGAATGATTTTTCTCTTTGAACGTATTATCTTTTCAATTTTCATAATTTCTTCTCTCTATAGTAAATGTGTCAAAAGGCAGGGCACAAAACTGTCTCTTGACACATTTATTTTTAAGTTTGTTTTATATTTATTTTATCTTCCCGATTTTAATATAATAATCTATTAGTCTATTAATTAAGTTTTTACCCTTTGGAGTAACCCAAAATTTTTTATTCCAACCAATTCCTATTCCGGGGATTATTTTTTCCTTTTGGGTATTGATTACTCCCAACCAGTCTAAATATGACAATATAACTCTATCTATCATTATGGTTAAATGACCCACCGCTTCCTCAGGAGATTCCATATTTTCTATCGTTGAGCCATAAAGTTGGTTTACAAGTTCTTCTGTTTCAATATTTTTATTTACTTCATATTTATGAAAACAATAAAGTATATCAATAAATATTTCTTGATATTCTTTTGCATATGTTGCTATAAAATCTCTTATCTGAAGTTTTGTCCAATTTACTTTTTCCACCCAAGTTAAGAATAGTTGAAATAATTTCTCTCCATAAGATTTCTCGCTAAATTCTTTAAAATGGCGAACATTTACCTGTACCCAGCCTTTTTTATCTATATAAATAAATTTTGCTGCTCGGGATAACGAATCTATAAAGCAAATATATCTTTTAAAAGGCTCTTCTCCCCTATTTTCTTCTTTACCTAAAAAATTAAAAATATCTTTATTTATAAAGTTTTCCTCTATTAATTTCAGATGTTTAAAAGGAATCCATCTGTTCTTTAAAGTAACTTTTACGCGATTTTTTGTAAAATAATTAACAAAAGTTTCTAAATCTTTTACTAAAGGAGTATCCTTCATGTTTAAACCGGTTAAATCAATATATTCTTCCTTCATTCCAGAAGATACGGGGGTTATGGTTATTGAAATAGAGTAATCTTTTCTGGGATTACCTAATCTTTTTCTTTCCTCCAGAATCACTTCCCAGGGAGTTTTGTTATCAAGCTCTTCTTGGGGCTGGTTAAGCCATCTTTCTTGGCATCTTTTAACTGCTTTATCTAATTCATCCTGATTGGAATAATTAGCCGGATCAACCTCAGACTGGACATAGAACATCAAATCCTGGGTAAGTTCTTTTTCCTTTGAACCTATGTTTTGCTCATTAATTTCCTCGGGAGATTTTCCGCCAAACTCATCCCGAGAAGAAAGATTCCAGAAATCCATAAAAAGCTGTTGAAATTCTATCAATTCATCATTAGAGGAAAAATTAAATTTTCCCGACAACTCCCTCATTAGAGGGAAAGGATCGGTAATTCTATTTATTTTTTTTCTAAGATTCTTAATAGAAGGTGCCTTTTTACCCAAATGTTTTTTCAATAAATGCTTTAACTTCTTCTCTACAGACTCCAGATTTTTTTCCTCTTTAGGGGCTCCCCTAACTTTCTGAAAAAGTTCTTTCTCTATCATTAAAGGAGTAACTACTCGAGTAATATCAGGAGGGATATTTTTCCACAATCTTTTTAATATATAGGATGATTCTTTAGGATAGGTCAAGTTAATATTAGATAAGGCGTAATCTGTCTCGTAAGGTAAAATACGGCCTACAATATAATCTCCTTCTTTAAGTTTATGGGTCGCTCTATTTTCTCTTACTTTATATTCTTTCCCAGAAGTTAGGTCTTTGGCCATAAAGTAAAAACCAACTACAACTTTGGTAATGGTAAATGCGCTGAAGATATTGCCTTTAAATCCTAAAAAAATCTGTTGATCGTGTTTATTGTAATTAGATAAATTTTTCGATAAAAATACTTCTAAGGGAATCATTTCGTAATATTGAGAAATATAGGAGAACATGAAATGATCTGCAAATCTTAGTTCTGCCCAATTTTTATCATCAAAAGTTCTATAATACTTCTCAGGAGTAAGGGTAAAAAACTTTTCTCTTTCTTCAATTAATTCTTTATATAGGCGGAGATCATTTTCGCAAAATTCTATAATATCGAGAGTGAATTCATTAACCCTGGTAGCAGGTTTCATAATAATTTACCTACCTTTTAATTTTCATTCTTTATCTGTCTGCTTTCTGGGGTCAGGCTTCACACTTTCACATTTTTATCAATTTCTGCACTCGATTTGATGATGAAATCATTTTCCTTATATCTTCCATTTAATACATTGGTTACCGTTGAACTTCCGATTTCAAGAAAATCGGCTATCTCTTTGTTTGGTGTATTTGTATACTTTTTAAGAAATTTAATGTATAGCTTTCTGATATCTGATATTCTTTTAGATTTTGTGTTCCCTTTTATTCTGTTCATTTTTATTTCAGTGACCTCTTCAATGATTTTGTTTAATGCATCCTTTGCAATTTTATGTCTTTCTTCTATATTTTTAACCATTTCTGTTGTTTCTTCTTCAATATTCATTGATTGAATATCTTTTGATTCCAATTCAACAACAAAAGAGAGGTATCTCTTGATTGCTTTATTCTTCTTACCTGAAAACAGGGTTAAAGGAAAATCCACATCTGCCAGTACTGGGTTTCTCATATACTCCTTGTGACTGCTCCATTGGTAATTAATGCCATCGGTTAATTTTGAGCGAACCGGGTTTTGATGAATGTATCTGATTAATGAAAGCAAATAGGCATCTCTATCACATAAATAGGATCTATATCTCTGTTCAAATACATGACCGGTAGTTCTATTCTTCCGATTGTAATGCTGAGTAAAGACTTGTTGGATGCCTTGCATGATCTTTGATAAAGGAATATCGTTAACCTCTATTAACAGGTGAGCATGGTTATCCATGATGCAATAGGCGTACAATTTGAAACGATATCTTTTCTTATATTTTGATACTATTTTTTTATATTCTTCTTTGTTTTCCCTGTTCTTAAATATATATGCGCGATTATTACCCCGAACAATGACATGGTAAAGTGCACCCTCGTAATGGATTCTTAGTTTTCTGGCCATGTTTATCACCCATCTTCATTTTTCTCCAGTATATCACTATTTTGTGAACTTGTGAAGCCTGACCCCATTACCATTACTCGTTCTGCATATTCTTCTGATAGATTTGCTATAAGTTTCTTAACTGAAATAATCTTATCCACGCGATAAGCATTGCTTCCTGCAAAAGCAAATCCATCTTCAAGTTTCCCTTGTTGGGCATTAGTCAGAGCAAGAGCGATACAGTAAGGTGCTTTTTTAAAATTACAAGTCTTTAAACATTTCCAGGGACATTTAAAAGGTTTTCTAACTCCGGATGAAACCTCTTCCAGGAATTTGTTCTTTACTGCCCTTCCCGGCAATCCAACCGGACTATCAATTATCATTAAATCATCTTTTTGGCATTTTAGATAAGTTTCCTTGAATTTTATAGAAGCATCGCACTCATGAGTGGCCACAAATCTGGTAGCCATCTGTACTCCCTGAGCTCCCAGCTTAATATATTTGTAAATATCTGCACCGGTATATATACCTCCTGCGGCAATTACCGGAATATTTTTATCAAATTCGTTTTCGTAAGGTTTTATCACAGAAATCACTTCAGGCAATATTTTCTCTAAAGTAAAATCCGGGTTATTAATCTGTTCTTTTTTAAAACCCAGGTGTCCGCCGGCTAAAGGTCCTTCAACAACGACAGCATCAGGCACGTGATTATAATTTTTTTTCCAGTAGTGAAATACAATTTTTGCAGCCCGAGAAGATGATACAATAGGAACAACTTTAGTTTTAACTTCTTTTAATTTATTAGGAACTAAGATTTCAAGACCTCTTAGGGGCAAACCTGCTCCAAGAAATATTAAATCTGCCTTTTCCTCTACTGCAACCTTGACCATATCATAAAAATCCGAAAGAGCAACCATTATATTTACCCCAATAATACCCTTAGTCATCTCCTTCGCTTTTCTTATTACTTTATGTAAAGCCCTTTTATTCGCTCCACTAAAATTCTTAGCAAAGTCAGATTCAAGCATACCTATCCCGGCAGTTCCGATAACTCCGATACCCCCTGCATTTGCCACAGCAGATGCTAAACCTGATAAAGAGATTCCCACAGCCATTCCCCCTTGAATAATGGGAATTTTCGCCTCTAAGTTACCTATTCTTAATTTGGGAATTTTTTTAAAATTCATTTATTTAGCTCCTTTGCAGATAATGATTTAATAAAATCAATACACATTCCTTACCTATAATGTTCTCCTTAATATCAATAAAATATATACTAAATTATATTTCGTATCGCGTATTGCGTATCGAGTATCGCGTGAAGAAAAAGAACGGAAAAAAAAGCAATAATTATTCTTTTCTTTCATAGACTACCCCACTAAAGTTTACAATAATCTAAATTAATTTACTCTTTTCTACAATTATTTTTTTTGCTTCTAAAAATATCTCTTCGATTATTTCTTTACAGCTTTGTTCTTTTTTTACCAAACCAGCTGACTGCCCGGCCATTATCGAACCATAATCCATATCTCCTTCTCGAACTGCTCGATAAAGTGTACCTTCCCCTAATTCCTCATACTCTTCCAAAGTTGCTTTTCTTTTTTCCAGTTCTTGAAAATCTCTTGCCAGTCTATTTTTTATTATCCTAACCGGGTGACCGGTTGGCCTTCCAGTAACTATTGTACTAGTATCTCTGGCAGCAAGTATCTTTTGTTTATAATTTTTATGAATATTACATTCGTAAGCTACCAGAAATCTGGTACCCATCTGAAAACCTGAAGCCCCTAACATCCAGGCAGCTGCTAAACCTCGGCCATCAGCAATCCCACCGGCAGCTAAAACAGGAATCTTTATCGCATCTACTACCTGAGGAACAAGGGACATAGTAGTTAATTCTCCCACGTGTCCTCCGGCTTCACCACCTTCTGCAATCACTGCATCCACTCCGTCTCTCTCCATTCGTATAGCCAGAGCAACAGAAGGGATTACCGGTAATACTAAAATATTATTTTCTTTCCACATTTTTATATATTTACCAGGGTTACCAGCTCCGGTAATCACTATCTTAATCTCTTCCTCGACAGCAATACGGGCAATCTCATTAGCATTGGAATTTAAAAGCATAATATTAAGCCCGAAAGGTTTTTTGGTTAGTTTCTTTGCTTTATGAATCTCTTTTCTAACCCATTCACCTGGAGCGTTACCAGCGGCAATAACTCCAAGGGCACCGGCATTAGATACTGATGAGGCAAGTTCTGCATCGCTAATCCAGGCCATTCCTCCTTGAATAAGAGGATACTTTATTCCTAAAAGTTCACATACAACAGATTTAAACATTAACTCACTCCTTATATCCTTATATTGTTATTGTCCAATCTAATAGTGCGGCTCCCCAGGTTAATCCACCGCAAAAAGCAATCATTATCAGCCGATTCCCCGGGCAAAAAAAAATTTTTTCTTATGGGCTTCATTTATAAAAAATAAAGTTTCTCCTACTCTATGAAGAGCTATTTTATTTATTAACTGCTATTATAATCTATTATTAAAAGCAAGTATATATAATAATTCATTTCTTGTCAATATTTTTATCAGTATCGAGTTAAGAAAGCGAAAGAAAAGATAGAAAAAATAACATTCTTCTTTCTATCTAACTATTTCACTAAAGTTTACACTAACAGAAAGGAATGTTTTTAGAAAGATTTTGGTGTAAAAGCTAGAAAAAGGGGGCAAGCTGCTTTGGCCGATTAAATATAAAGATTCTTTTAAAAAGAATAGGTTAAGCCGATACTAATCATTCCTTTGGACCTCTGTTGAGTTCCCTCAGAAACATTTGAACCAAAGAGAGTGTCTTCTTTGCCAAAATAAATTACTGTACTAAGATTAAAACTTAGATTATTGCTTAATTGATTACGATATCCGGGTATAATAATTATACTCCTGTCATTTAAACTGGAAATGGCTATTAAATTAACTTGAGAAAATTCATCAATTTCATAATTTGCCATACCCAAAATTAGCCCTACATTTTCATTCAAATTGTTGGAGATATTTCCTACAAAAAAAGGTCCTAAGATAGAGGACAGATTATCTTTTTTCATAGATAAATATTCTAACTGAAAATATATCTTATTTCCCGCTTCAAAAAAATAACTATAATCACCACCGATTAGATAAGCTAAATCACCATCATCATTATCTTTAAAATAATACCCCAGGGCTCCATATACTCCCAATGGCCCCAAATCTCCTTTTGCAGTAAAACCTATTCTCTGGCTGGTCGGGATAATGCTGCCCATAAAATCTATTTCCGGTTCTCGGATATAATTCAGAGTAAGGTCATACCCTTCAATCATGGTTCTGCCTCTCAAGCCCCATTTAATATCCTGGCTGGTTTCAGGAAAAGCAGCTACTGCCGAAACACTAGTATTCCAATTTAGAGGGATATCGGCCTCTATCGCATCCTGATATTTGGCGCCGGTCTCTTCATCCATTACCATCGCCCCTAAAGTAAAATCAACCGGATTGAGCATTGAACCGAAAGACCAGGAAATGGGCTGACGACCCAGGGTTAAATGTAATTTCTCAAATTTATGTTTAAGATAAAGTTTTTTAATTAAATAATCAAATCCTCCACTCACAGGATTGTTAAATAAATATATTTCGAATTTAACCTGGGTATTGTTAAGGGTCGGCAAGAATAATTCTAAATCCAAACTTTCCTGCAGATAAGAGGAAATATTTCTTTCATTATCGATAATATTTATTAAAGAAGCGGCGAGCTCACCACCAATATCAATCCTGGCGGAAATTGGAATTGATGCCAAGAAGAAAATAATTATAAATAGAATGATGATGTTAAAATATTTTTTCACAATCAATTTGATTTCCTTAATTCAAAATTATTTTGTGTGGTATTTTAATCTACCTCAAGTTCTGCAAAGAAAATGTTTCTTCGGGAATTTCCAGATTAAATTTGATTTGAGTAATTATAAATTCGGTATAAGTATCTTTTCTCAACTTATTTTCCATTACTGAATTTGTGGGAACCCAGCGACCTTCAATTTGTTCTATTACGTTGGCTTTGGTTTCTTTTAATATACGGCCGCTTTTAGCATATAATTCTTCTTTTAAACCAATAAATCTTTCCTTATCTATCCAGGATATACGGCGGTAATAGGACACTTTTACTCCTTCTCTGGCAATACCTTCCAATACATAACAGGGACGGCCTTCGAATTCTTCTTCCTTAATAATTTCAAAATCATATAAATCGGTTAATTTATCTGCTTCCATAACATCCTGATAAGAAAAATCACTTCCCATCATCCCCTGGTTAAGCATATGACCGGATATTTTAATGATTTCCTCCGCATCAGGGAAGAACATCCATAGATCATCTTCTCTCTTAAGAAATTTTGTGTCTCTATCTTGCGGATTGGTAAATTCAACTAAAGAATTTTTCTTATCACTCAAAGCAACCATTGTTTTGGTTATTTTTCTGCTACCACTGACAATAATCATTTCTGCTTCCATTTGAGCTGTATCAAAATATTCATTATCATCTCTCTTGTTGATAATTTCCTCAGCAGTCATTTCTGCAGCAGTTACTATAATCAAACCTGAAAATAATATCAATATTATTATTCCTATCAGTAAAAACCCTTTAATTTTTCGCATCATTAACTCCCCTTTCTATTTAGTTAATTGGTTACTTAGTTAGCTAGTTTACTAATTTGCTAATTCACCAATTAGATTAGTCGTTGATTGAGTAATAGATAGGCGAGACGCCTGTCCTACTTCTTTTTTTACTATATACGATGTACGCGATACTATTTTATTCTGACTACTGGCTCCTGGCTTCTATCCCATAAACTCGCAACTCTTAATCTGTTACTCGTCACTTGTTACTGATTACTTATTACTTGTTTTGTCACTCATTACTCATCACTTGTTTTTAAATCTGCCTTAAGGCTTCGGTCGGTTCAAGTTTAGCGGCTTTTCTCGCCGGGATGACACAGGCAATAGTGACAACAATTACCCCTAATACAAAGCAAAAAACAAGATTCTCCAAACTGAAGACAGTGTAATAAATTGGACTCATCAAAAATTCCGTAGTATTCACTCCCTCAAATGCCGCGGAATAGTCGATACCGACAACGGAGAATATTTTGGTTAATATTCCACCTAGTACGGTACCAATAGCACTACCAAGTATACCAATAATTATTCCTTCTATGGTAAAGAGATATAATATTTCCCTGCTTTTCAAACCCAGGGCACTCATCATCCCAATTTCACGGGTACGTTCATTGACAATCATAATCAGTGTACTCACCAATACAAAACAGGCTAATATGATAATAAAAATATAGATAAAATTATATATTTTATCAGCTAAACCCAAAAGTTCAATCAAATCATAATCCTTATTCCAAAGTTGTAAGATATATTTTCCAGATTCATCTTCCCGGGAAAATAATTCATTGAGACCTGGTAAAAACGAAGCTGCTTTATCGCGATTTGTAGTAATCAAAAGTAATTCTGTTACCTCACCTGGCATTTCTAAAATTCTCTGAGCCTGGTCTAAGGGAAGATAAAAGATATTATCATTAATCATTGGGAGGGAGCTTTGTATCTTGCCCACAATTTTAAAGGTAGAACCTTTAAAGGAACCAAAAGGAGTGGTATAAAGAATAGTAACTTTATCTCCTACCCCACGTTTTAATTTCTTCAGCAGACCTGCTCCCATTACTACTTCCTTATTCCCCAGTTCAACCATTCTCCCTTCGGTTATGCTTTTATCTATTTTGGTAAATTTTATTTCTTCGTTAGGATCAACTCCCCATCCCATCATACCGACTAATTCATCTTCCAGGCTGACCATGGCACCAAATTCAAGTCGCGGAACAACCTGCTTTACCCCTTTCACTGATTTTATTTTTTCACTCATTTCTGAGTAGCCTTTACCATTAAACCCGTCTATAGTATAATTTAAAGACATAAGACGCTCTTTTAATTTGTATTCTTTATTAATAACTCGTATATGTCCGGCCTTATAGTTGATATGATTTTCAAAAGAAGACCCTAATACCCCACCTATTAATCCACGGGCAAAAACCACGGCAATAATAGCAACCGCAATAGCAATAATAGAAACTGATGTTCTTATTTTGGATCTGGAAAGATTTTTTTTAGCTAAATTCCATAAAAATTTCATTTTTTACCTCCCTACCTGTGCGTGTACTCACACAGACAGGCTTACCGATGATAAATTGCTTTTACCGGGTCTTTTTTAGCTGCCCAATATGCCGGTAATATACTGGATAACACTGCAATGATGACACCTAAAATAAATAAATAACTAAAAGCCGGATAATTCCAGGTTCCGTAAATTTTATCGAGAATGGGAATACCATATGCGGAAGCATCTCCGCCTATATATCCTATACTAAATCCGTATTTCACCAACCAACTCACGCCTGCAAATCCAAACAAGCATCCGGCTAATCCACCGAGGATGCCTATACCGGTTGCTTCTACCATAAAGACAAAAACAATCTCCCACTCTTTCATTCCCAGGGCTTTCATCATGCCTATTTCTGACGTTCTCTCCAGGGCAGACAGGATAATATTATTAATAATCCCCAGCATACCGATAAGAAGAACGACTGACATGATAGCTCCCATTCCGCCCTTTTTGGCGGCACTTAAAGCAATAACTGATGCGGCAGATTCTTTCCAGAAATATGCTTTTAAATCCAGGTCTTTATTTTTAAAACTGTCCGTCAATACTTTAGTAACTGTATCCTCATCTCCGAAAGCTGTTTTCAAGGCAAGCGTACTAACCCCATTACCCACGTTTAATGCCTGTTGGGCAATATCTAAAGGAACAAAAACCATCCCGTTATTAGTCATCGGATTGGGAGCTCTTACTAGACCTGCAATCTCCACATCAATGGTATTAAAGGTATTCTCTTTCGTTCTGACCAAAAGGGTAATGTAATCATTAATTTTTAAGTCCATCAATTCGGCTAATTTTGTTCCTATGACTGCTTTTGATTCGCCCGGGGAAAACATCGAACCCTTAACGATATGATTTTGAGTTGCAAAAACTTTGTTATATTGCTCAGGAGATATGCCTAAACCCAGAACCGCTACTTCATCAATCCCATTATTAAGGTTGGCTTTAAATCTTAGCTCAGGAGAGACCCCTAATATTCCATCTGTATTCTTTATACTCTCTTCCATATCCTGATTTAAATAAATTAAATTTTCCAGGAGTAGCTCTTTTCTATCTTCCCAGTATTCAGGATAAGCCACCTGAATATTCCCTGTATCGTAATTCTTTATATTGTCAAAAGACATTTCTTCCATACCGTTCATAAGAGAATCCATAAGTAAATAACTGAAAAATGCAAAGGCAATCACCAGAATTGTAAGTACATTTCTCCTTTTCTGGCGGGTTAAGTTTTTTAGCCCGAGTTTAAAGATAAACATCTTTTAGCTCCTCCTTTCATCGGCAGAAATCATACCATCCTTCAGGTTAATAAATCTGTTAGCATGTTTCATTACTGCAGGATCATGGGTGGAAAAGATAAAAGTAGTTCCTAATTCCTTATTCATTTTCCTCATAATGTCGACAATATTGGCGGCAGTTTTAGAATCAAGATTAGCAGTTGGTTCATCCGCTAAAACAATCTTAGGCTCCTTGACTAAAGCACGGGCAATAGCTACTCTCTGTTTTTCTCCACCGGAAAGTTCATTGGGTCTTCGGGATTCCAATCCCTTAAGCCCCACTTCGGCCAACGTTTTCAATACTTTTTCTTTCATTTGCAATTCCGATGAATGGTCAGTCAATCTGATGGCAAATTCTACATTTTCGTAGGCTGTTAAAACAGGAATCAGGTTGTAGGCTTGGAAGACAAAACCGATATTGAAGCGCCTGACCATGGCAAGGTCTTTTTTAGAAAGATCGCTTACTTTTTTCCCACTTAAGCTAACCTCCCCCTCTGTGGGCGTATCCAAACAACCTATCATATTTAGAAGCGTAGTTTTTCCTGAACCGGAAGGGCCAAAAATAGTGGTAAATTCACCTTCCTCTACTTCCAGATCCACACCTCGCAAAGCAGGCACTTTTATTTTCCCTTGCTGATAAACCTTTTTCACCTTATTTAATTTCAATAAAGCCATTTGCTTTTCCTCCTTTACTAATCCTGAATTCTATCATAAATAACCTCTCTCTTTATTCGCTTTAATTATCCTTAATCTTTTATGTTTTTAGTTTCTTTTGAAAATTTTTCAACATTTTCCGGTTGACTATATTAATAGCTCCCTTTTTGGCTCCCAGGATTCTTTCCATAGCATCTTCGTAAACCTCAATCTCTTTTACCATCTTATCCATATTTTCGGGTTTTTTGTCCAATTCTAAAAGAAGTTTACTCGTTGTATCACCTAATATCGACCCTAACTCGAAGAATAATTTGGCTGCTTCATAGGGATAAGGAGTGTTAAATAATTTTTCTTTTACTCCTTGTTCTATAATTTTAGCAAATTCAGGTACTACTAATTCTACATTGCTTTTGTACACTTTATATCGGAGGATTAAATTATCCTTTTCATATAGAATTTTTAACATCAGTTTTATCAGTTGAATATTCTCTAATTTTATATTACCAGCGACAGAGTAAGCTTTTTCCAATTTACTGATAGCATCTAAATCCTTCTTTTCAACTATTTTTTTTATTTCTATCTGAATCTTATCGGCCATTCTCTTAACTAATTTATCCAGCAAATCTTCTTTGGATTTAAAATAATAATAAAAGGTACCCTTGGCTACACCTACTTTTTTAATAATCGACTCTACTGAAGTCTGTTTATACCCTTTGGTAAGAAAGATTTCCTGAGCTGTATCAAGAATTTCGTTTTTTCGTTCGTGGTATTCTTTAGTAATTCTTGCCATAATTCGTTCTCTCTTTTCTTTTTTCTTTTATAGACTGACCGTCAGTCTATATATAACACATTCATTTTTTCCTGTCAAATCTATATTCGTATTGCGTATCGAGTATCGCGTATCGCGTTAAGAAGATAGAAAAAAATCAGGGAAAATAAGAAGGATAAATAATTCGTATCTCGTATAGCGTATTGCGTGAAGAGAAAAAAGCAAGTAGGGGCGTATTGCAATACGCCCCTACAATGATGGATTCCCGCTCCCCGATCAGGTCGAGGGCAGGTTTCGTGGGAAATGACATTGGCAAAGCCAAAATTACATTACCACCGTCATAGATGATGGATTTCCAAGTTTAACTAAATATAAAAAAGTCAGGGGTAAAATTTACCCCTGACTTTTTTATATTACAAATATCTAATCCTTTTCTCATTTTGGAAAGTTACAAAAATTAGTTAGTAGTAATTATTTTTAGTTTACCAAATACTGCGTTTGCTTCAATTTCTAAATATCCTTGATTAGTGCTAATATCACCTATTCTATATTTTTGGGAACTAAATATCACTGATGACCTATCCGGTAATTCCAATTCACCAAAGGCAGAACTCGCTTTAATCAATGTTGGGACATCAGGATTAAGGATAACTTTTCCCTCTGCGAATATGGTATTAACTTCTATCTTCTTCACCTCATCTTCTATCTTTACTTTTGATAAATCGACTGTACCCGAGGAAAATATAATATTATATTCATCCTGAACTTCTGAAACCCTGATTATTCCTTCTCTAAAGATAATGCTTCTGCTATCTTGAAAACCAAAACCATTAAAAAGGATAAATACTCCGAATAAGACAATAATAATTCCTATTATTAATTTAAATATATTGATATTAAAGTTAAAAAAACTATTCAGAAGTAAAATTATACCTACTGTTAAAAATATAATTCCCATAAAAACTCCACCAGATAATCTCATTTTCCCCTCCTCTTTATTTCTAATGGATGGTAATTTCTCTAACTTACTTCATTCTTATCTTAAACAATATATAGCTTGATACCAATATTTTTAATAATTTCTTCACACTCTTTAGAAATTCCTGAATCGGTGATAACAATATCAAAATCGGTAAGGTCAGCAAAATGTGAAATTTTAATTTTCCCAAATTTTGAAGAATCTACTAATAAAATTTTAGTATCCGAAGATTCAATAACTGCTTTCTTAGTTTCCTTCTCATAATCAGTCGCGCAGGTAACTCCTAATTTTTCAGAAACGCCTGCAGCTGAAATAAAAGCCTTATTAGCCCTTATCTTTTTTATTACCCCTATCCCTTCCGGGCTTTCGAACATTAAAGTATTATTATGAAAATAACCTCCCGGGAAAACCAATTTCCAATTCTTATTTTCATATACATTAAACAAAATATTCAATGTATAGCATATAATAATAAGGGGCATATTCTCTGGGATAAATTTAGGGAGGTTTTCGGTAGTAGAACCAGTATCTATTACAATTACATCATTGGGTTCTACCAAAGAAGCGGCTTTTCGAGAAATTTTTATCTTCTCTTCTAACATCAAGGATTCTGCAGTTTGAATTAAATATTTTTCTTCATCTTTCTCTACAGTTGTATTTCTCTTTAATATAGCACCACCTGGAATAAGAGTCACAATATTTTCCTTAGATAATTCCCTGAGATCTCTTCTAATGGTCATCTCGGAAACTTCTAATCTTTTAGACAAATCTTTAATATTCGCAAAACCATCAATAGATAATCTATTTAATATATAATTAGTCCGATAATTTTTACCTGCCATATCATCTCTCTCTTTTTTATGATTATAAAATTCTTGCTAAGCCGGTTCCTTTTATATTTGCGGCATTGGCTTCATCTGTATCCAGATGAAAGGCTAACTTACTTTTTTGAGAAACCCTGATTACTACATCTTTATAAATAACTCCATGTTCTCCTGAAACTTCCACCTTAACTCTATCACCATTCTTTACCTGATAATATTCTGCATCTTTAGGTGCCATGTGGATATGACGAGCGGCTCGAATAGCTCCCTCTGAAAGACTTAAAACACCTTTTGGTCCGATAAAAATGATGGGCGGAGAGCCTTTTATATTCCCCGATATTCTGGTAGGAAGATCTAATCCTAAAAAATATCCATCGGTAATAGATAATTCTACTTGCGTATATTCTCGAAGGGGGCCAAGAATCCTTACTTTTTCAATAACTTTCATATCCGCGCCAACTATACTAACCCTCTCGTTGCTGGCAAATTCTCCGGACTGAGATAAATCACGCAATTTGGTAAGCTCATAATCCTTTCCATATAAAATATCCAAAGAATCCCTGGTTAAATGAACATGATGATTGGATATCTCTACGGGGATAGAAAAAAGATGAGATGATTCTTCTTTCGGTTTTATTTCTTTGTAAATCGTTTCAGTTATCACATCTACAAGTTTTTTATAGTCTTTCTCTTCCATTTTTCATCATCCTACATTATTTTATTTTAAACACTAACAATCTTTACACTGGCACTACAGCCCAGCCGGGTTGCTCCGGAGCGAATCATTAGTAAAGCATCTTCGTAAGTACGGATTCCGCCTGCCGCTTTAATACCCATTTTTGGGCCGACTGTCCTGCGAATCAGAGCAACATCATGGGCAGTAGCCCCGGCAGCAGAAAAACCGGTTGAGGTCTTTACAAAGTCGTAACCAACTTTTTTTACTAATTGAGAAGCTATTACTTTTTCCTCGTCTGATAGTAGACAAGTTTCAATAATTGCTTTGGTAGTCGTAGTACTTCTGCAAGCCCTTAGCACTGCTCTTAAATCTTCTTCTACGGTTTTAAGGTCACCGTTTCTTAAAGCCCCTACATTAATCACCGTATCTATTTCATCAGCTCCGTTTTCTATGGCATTACGAGTCTCATAGGCCTTGGTCCTGCTGTCTGTTGCCCCTAATGGAAATCCCACGACAGCGCAGACTTTAACTCCGGTCCCCCTTAATTTCCTGGCACAATATTCCACCCAGGAAGGATTAACACAAACCGTATAAAAACCATACTGAACAGCTTCTTCACATAATTTTTTCACCTGAGCCTCTGTTGCATCAGGCTTTAACAAAGTATGGTCAATATAAGGTGCAAGGTCAGCAGGGGTGTTGATTTGTATCTTGCAACCCTCGGAAGAACTCTTTATATTTTTATTACCCGAATCAGATTTAAAAGAAAGACTATCAGAAGAAGATGTCTTCTTTAACTTTGATATTATTTCATCACTAATCTTATCTATCAATTCTTTTTTATCCATCTTATCTATATCCATAATTTTACACCTCCTCTTTTCAAATTTTTATTGATTTCTTTCTACAGCCATTATTTTATTAACTCTTTTCCAATGTCTTCCGCCGGCAAAAGTAGTTTCCAGCCAGAGTTTTACCATTTCGCGTAATTCATCGGTAGTGTGTAATGGGCCGCCTAAAGTCAAAACATTTGCATTATTGTGTTCTTTGCTATTTATAATTGTTTTTTGGTTATAACATAGAGCTGCCCTTACCCCTTTAACTTTATTACAGACCATTGAAGAGCCAATTCCGGCTCCATCAATCATAATGCCCCGGTCGCATTCCCCGCTGGCCACCTTCTTAGCCACTTTAAGGGCAAAATCAGGATAATCCACACTATCTTTACTAAAAGCCCCGACATCTGTAACCCGATACCCAATATTACGCAAATAATCTCTAATAACTTCTTTGGCCTCAAATCCACCATGATCTGAACCAATAGCAACACACTCCACTTTATCCCGAACATTACTGGGAACAGGCTGGACTTTTTCAGGGGTAGTGGCAGAATACAGCCCACTAACCACATTCCGGATAATTTTTATTCGATTTATGCTATCAGTCATTTTATTTAACCTTACTATCAGCCTTATTTAATTGCGTCGACAATTCCTACAATCATAGTTCTTACCGGGGCAGTTGAATTATTCATAATCAAACGGGAAGAATTCCCTTCATCAATCACCAGGACCGTATCTCCCACCCCTGCCTGGACAGTATCCAGAGCCAAAACACTTTCCCCTTGCGGCTCTTCTTTATCATTCACAGGTTGAACGATTAAAATCTTATATCCCTGATAAATCGGAAGCTTTATAGTGGAAACTACGTTACCGATCACCTTGCCTAAAATCATAATTATTCTCCAATATTTACCTGATCAACTATACCCATAATAGTCAGATCAGAAGGGTTGAACCAATTTTTAAGCCCTAAAGCCGCCTCTCTGCCGCCTTCATAGAAAACAATATCATTTATACCTGCCTGAACCGTATCGCAAGCCACTACAGGATCACCAATTTCTTCTAATTTTTCATTAAGAGGCTGCAGCAATAATAGTTTTATATCTTGAAAAGATTCTACTTTCTGGGTACAAACTACATTACCAATTACCTTTCCTAATTTCATCTCTAACCTCCAAATCTTCAACTAATAAAAATTACATTTATTGTATAGGAATTTCCTTTTTCCCTAACACCTAATTCGTATCTCGTATATCGTTAGCTGGTTAGTTGGTTACCTGGTTAACTAGTTAACTAGTTGAAGAATTAATACTAAACTAATTAACTAATAAGCCTGTTAACTAGCTAACTAAATGCTAATGACTAATTTAACTTTAAACAATTCTAAAATAACCGACTAAGACACAACGTCTTTCCCGGGTAAAAGTTCTTGCCCGGGTTAATCCTTCTCCGGTAGGAGTAGCAATAGTAAAAGAAGTATAACCGGCTCCCCCGAATCCTAAACCACTATAATTTGCTCCATTTTTTATGAAAAGAGAACAATTCATCAATTTAGCCATCCTGGAAAGTTTAGCAATATTCCGGGAATGAATAGATGCAGTATGTCTAAAATTATGCTCACACTGCACGGCAAAATCTATAGCTTCATCAACATGGTTAAAACGAACCAGGGGAATCACCGGTAAAAGCTGTTCAGTCCAGACTAAAGGATGATAACGGTCTACTTCGCAAAGTAATATTTTGGTCTGTTCGGAAATGTCTAACCCGATATCCCGGGCAATTACACTGGCGTCTTTCCCCACATATTCTTTGTTCGATGCTCCTTCATGTCCGGGCTTTCCCGGGTCAGCAATCACCAATTTAGTCACCTTTTCAATCTGCCCACCTTTTAATTCATAGGCACCATTTTTTACCATCTCTTCTTTTAATTTATCGGCAATTTGAGAAACTGCTAAAATCTCCTTCTCGCAAACACAAACAATATTATTATCAAATCCTGCTCCGTTCACAATATCACAGCCGGCTTTAACTAAATCGGCGGTTTCATCAACCACACAGGGAGGATTTCCGGGACCAGCAGCAATGACTTTCTTATCACTGTTCATAGCTGTCTTAACTACCGCCGGGCCACCTGTAACCACTAATAATTTAATCTTAGGATGTTTCATTAAAGTTTGAGCTGAATCGATAGTCGGATTGCCAATAGCACACAGAACATTGGGAGGACCCCCGGCTTTTACAATCGCCTGATTGATTAAGGAAACAGTAAAGCAGGAACTTTTTTTAGCCATAGGATGGGGATTGAAAACTACCGAATTCCCACCGGCAATCATGCTTATTCCATTATTAATAACTGTGGAAGTAGGGTTAGTAGAGGGGATAATGGAACCGATAACCCCATAAGCTGCCCGTTCCGTTAAGGTCATTCCATTATCATCGGAATAAGCTGTAGGTTCGAGGTCTTCTACCCCCGGCGTTTTTAAAGCAGCCAATCTATTTTTTTCAATCTTATCTTCTACTCTGCCAAAAGTTGTTTCCTCTACCGCCAATTTAGAAATTTCTTCCAGGTTGCTCATAGTTATTTTGCGTATGCTTCGAATTATTTCTCTACGTTTTTCGAGAGTTAATTTCACCAGTTCGAGATGAGCAACTTCAGCACCATCAACAGCAGCATTTACCTCTTGAAAAATACCATCCTGCCCTGAACAAGGTCTATTTAATGAACTATCTAATATTTTTTTATCACTTTTAGTGCTTTCTAATTTATTAAGCACACTTTCAATTATTAATTTCAAATCTTTTTCGTTTATTTCCATAATTTACCACCTATGTGTAAATTTCTGTTTTATCTTTAATAAATAAAATAAGGTTTAATCTCCGGATGGGGGTTAGGAATAACGACCTCTTTACAAAGCAGACCTTTATCACCTATAATCTTTACTGCTGCCTTAACTGCAGCTTCTACCTCATCTATATTTCCTATCATTTTAATATAAGATTTACCGCCCATCCCCACAGCCAATCTAACCTCGCTAATTAGAACATTGGCAGTCTTGGCAGCTATGTCGGCAGCTTCAATACTGGCAACTACCGAAAAAGATTCTACTACTGCCACAGCATCCCAAATTTTACATTCAACCGTACCGATAATTGCCGGAATAATCTGAGAGTGTAAATTGGGAATAAATAATTCATCAACTATGTAACCTTCTCCAATTTCCTTGCCAGCGGTAAGAGAAGCATCGACTGCTGCCACATCACCGGTAAAGAGAACTACAAATTTTCCCGGACAAATCGTCCTCGCATCTATTACTTTCACCGAGGCAGCTTTTACTATGCCATCTAAAGCCTTTATCCCTATTGCTATACTGTTAAATTCTAATACGCCAAGAACGATTATATCCATATCTTACCTATCTTTCATTATTATTTTTTAATAATAATCCTTTCCTCATCAATATAAGTTATTCTGCCTTTAATGCTGGAGTGTAACCGAGCACCCAATTTTCCCTTGGGAATTTCCGCAATAAGATCACCCTCATTTACTTGTTCACCGATTTTCACTACAGGCTTCGAAGGAACACCCGTATGTTGTTTGAGTAAAACCTCCACTTGATCGGGGTCGGTTTCTATTACCGCTAATGGATGCAGGCCATCTTCATCATACTTATCTAATCTCAAGCGATTTTTAATCCTCGAACTGGGGATATTTCTATATTCTTTCATCTCTCTTAGATTTTCTTCTTTCCCCGAAAACTTGGGTTGATAGCCGGCTGCCAGAAGATTTTCCTTAATTTTTTGATTTATAATGCGAGGGGATAATTCCATCGGACAGGCGAATACCTCACAAAGCCCGCATTCACTGCATAGAAAAGCATTTTGAATTATTTCATACGGAAGATCGAGTCCAAAGTTTATCTGTCTCATAATCTTATGGGGATAAAGCTCGTGACCTAATAAATAACGAGGACATAAGTCAGTACAATAACTGCATTGACAGCAGGCAGCTTTGCTTTGCTTGATAATATACTCAATTCTTAAAGTCTTCTTTAAAACTAAGGGATGGTCCCGAGGTAAAACCAGAATCCCGGTGGTAGTTTTAATTACTGGCGTATCAAGATCAAAGACTACCTTGCCCATCATAGGTCCCCCCACAATGACTACAAAATCTTCTATCGTAGGTTCACAAAGATTAATAATTTCCCGAAAAGAAGTACCAATTCGTGCAATTATGATACCCGGTTTTTTTACTTCTCCTATACAGGTTAGTGCCCTTCTGGTAACCGCATTACCTTTTTCTGCCATATACACATTTCTTAAAGTCTCTACATTATTTACCAAGCAACCTATATCCGGAGGAATCCCGCCTTCCGGAATAACTTTGCCGGTAATTTCCTGCACCAGGATAAACTCATCACCGACCGGATAGTAATCCTTAAGAAGGAATAGCGATATATTTTTCTTTCCGGCTATAACTTTTTTTATATTTCCTGCAATGGATAGGTCTTTTTTTTTCAGGGCGATTACCCCTTTTTTTGCACCAGTCGACTGCATAATTAACTCTAAACCTTTTACTACCTCTTCTCCTTGTCTTTCTATAATATATTTATCATTGTAAAGAAGAGGTTCGCATTCCGCTCCATTTCCAATTACTACATCATATTTGTTTGCCACTTTTATATGGGTGGGGAAACCGGCACCGCCAGCTCCTACTACTCCCATATCCTTTAGCACATTTTCTAGTGCCATAAGTCATTCCCCTTCTTATAAACTATATCTCCTATTTTTTAAAAACAATTTTATTGTGTTCTTCTACCATATCGACAATTCCTACGATTACACAATCGACTGGTTTCTGATAGGTGCTTTCTGTCTGTCTTGCTGAACTCCCCTGAGATATTATTACTATCTCTTCTACTCCCGCTCCGACAAGGTCTACTGCTACCAAATAATTATCATCTACCTCTCCTTTGTAATTGCAAGTTTGAGCAAGAAGACATTTCTTTCCTTTTATTCCTTCATCTATTTGGGCACTAACTATAGTCCCCACAATTTTACCAAATATCATCTCAACCTCTTTTTAATTAATTTCTTGAAATTTTAGGAATAAATAAATTAGTTGATAGTTTAAAACTCAAAACTTTTTCCGTTTAAAGTATTGTTTTTTAAGTAGGGGTCGGATTTATCCGACCCGTTTTCATTACGGGTTCGATGAATCGAACCCCTACGAAAAAATCCCTAAACAATTTAATTATTTTTTATACACATATTCCCCGTTAATATCTATAGAATCGACGATAGATATTATAGTTGCATCACTCGGTTTGCCTTCAGTAGTAGTTGTCATCCGGGAACTACTTCCGGCTGCATAAAAGACTACTTCCCCTAATCCTGCTCCCACGCTATCCATTGCTACCAGATAATCACCTTTCCCCTGCATGTTCGAAGGATTAATTTTCTCCAGAAGTAAAAATTTTATGCCCTCAATTTTCGGTTCTTTTCTGGTTGATACAACCGTACCCACTACTTTTGCCAATATCATATTTTTTCCTCCTATATTATGGGCGAATCAATTAATCAGTACTCATTTTTTCTTTTTTACCTTTGACCGGGCCTCTGCCTAAAGGAAGAACTTTATCTACATTGCTATGTGGTCGTGGGATAATATGAACAGAAATTACTTCGCCAACTTTTTGAGCAGCGGCGTTTCCTGCATCCAGAGCAGCTCGAACAGCTGCTACATCTCCACGTACGATTGCAGTATTATATCCACCACCAATTTTTTCATAGCCCACCAAATCTACCCTGGCTGCTTTCACCATAGCATCTGCTGACTCTACCATTGCTGCAAAACCTCTTGTTTCAATCATTCCTAATGCATCTGTATAAACTTCCATCTTTCTTTTTACCTCCTTAATGTTATTTTTTTAACAATTTATTTTACTTTTGTAACATTTTAACATATTATTATTTTCATGTCAACACTTTTTTGGCTATTTTTTTAAATAATTAATATTTTTATAATTTTTAAATCTTTTTATTTAAAATATCTCTGTTGATATAAAAAAGCTGTTGTTTAGCGGATTAAAGAATTAATAAATTTATTTCTATTATTCTTTTATTCTTTGAAGTTTTATAATTGAAAAATTAATGGATTGTAAAAGAAGTTAAAATAAAATAAAGTTATCTTTGCCTTTGAATCTTCTCTAAATACCCACTCTCTCTAAAAAATTCAAGAGGATCTAAAGGTACACCCATCTCTTCCCTTACTTTAAATAAAAGAGGTGTTATATCAGTTTCAAAAGCTTCAGTTATTATCTTCTCAGCCATAATTATATCTTCAGCTTGCTGGAATTTTCTTAAGGATTTCCTATCTACAATTAGAGCTTTTGCATATGTTTTTTGAATATTTTCAACACTTTGAAGCATTTCTTCAATTTTTGGTTTAAGATTGTGACATTGGTCTATCATATAAGCTACATTCAACTTTATTCCATCCTCTTCTGCTGATACTAATTCATTAAAAATAAGGAAAAGCTCATAAGGATTTATAGAGCCAACTGTAAGGTCATCATCAGCATATTTTTTATTATTAAAATGGAATCCCCCTAATTTTCTCTCATCCAATAGATATGCTACAATCTGTTCTATATTGGTACCTAAAGCATGATGTCCTAAATCAACTAATACCATTGCCCTTTTTCCTAATTTTAAGCACAAATTATAGGCGGTACCCCAATCAGGTAGGTCAGTATTATAAAAAGCCGGTTCAAAGAATTTATATTCTATAAGTATGCGCATATCATCTTGTAAATTATCGTAAATCTCTTTTAAGCTTTCTTCCAATCTATGCTTTCTTCCTCTTATATCATCCTGGCCAGGATAATTAGTTCCATCGGCTAACCACAGAGAAATATCCTTAGATTTAAGTATCTTTGCAATTTCTATACACTCCAAAACATGATTAATTGCTTTTTTCCTTATTTTTTCATCGGGGTTACAAAGGCTTCCAAATTTATAATCCGGATCCTGAAATAAATTAGGATTTATCGCTCCTGGCCTTATTCCCAAAGAAAGAGAATATTCCAAAAGATCATTCCAGTTTTCTGTCATATCCCAGGGAATATGCAAGGCAATAGATGGGCATATGCCGGTGATCTTGTGTACTTCTGCTGCGTCCTGAATTTTTTCTTTTACACTCTTCGCAGCTCCTTTTTGCTTAAAAATTGCAAAACGAGTTCCTGAATCTGAATAACCCCAACTTGGAGTCTCAATCTTTAATGCCTTTAACTTTTTCTCAATTTCACTTACATTAATTCCCTTTTTCTCCAAAGAGGACTTCAAAATTTTATAACTTGTTTTATAATCTCTCATTTTAATTAGGGCAAATAACCCTATTCCTCCTTTCTTGCCTCCTAAAATTATTTTGTTAGAACAATTTTTACTTTTTCCGGAAGATCTACTATCTCCAAATCTTTTTCTACGGTAGATTTTTTGAGAAGAAGGATAAATTTCATTTCAGGAGTAAGAGTGAAAGAAAGCCAATGCCATACTCCCGGGGCAAGAAAAAATGAAGAAGACCCATCTATATAGAAAGCCTCAATAGAATTTATATCTGGAACATTTCTGTCTGGATTTGCAGGGGCAAGACAAAAAATTCCTACTCCTGACACAGGGATAAAAGCCTCTAAGGTTTCCTGATGCCTTTCCATCTTTTCTAAAGAAAATTTTCTATCTTTCCTTTCAATCTCTAAATAACCAACAGTACCCTCTTCCCCTAACGAAGAAATATCTGCTACTTTATGCCAGTAATTATGATATTCTGAAAAGGTAGCAGGAGACTCTTTAAATGAGGGAACTACTATAGTGCCAAATTTTGTGAAATTTTCTAGCGCCGGATATTTCACTTTTATTTCCATTTTTTCCTCCCCATATTTTGAATATTTTTAAAAGAATAATTTTATGTATAATTAACAAATTATTTGAAATAATTAACAATTTTAGAACTCTAATAAATATAATACGACATAAATTCAAAAAATCCTTCTTTTGTTTCTAATCTTTTTAAAAATACTTTTAAAAAAGTTAAAAAAGTTATTTTTATCACAATTTTTTTTACAAATATCATAATGTACCAGATATTAAGATAGTACAGAAAAATATTATTTGTGTTTTTCAATTTTAAATTTACTTTTAAAACAATAAAATTTCCAATTACATTGATGTTACAACATAGTAGACACAGAGTCCTAATTGGTTTCTTTTATTAACTAATGCACCCTTGCTCCATCCCCTTTGATATTTCTTTAAACGGTGACAAAACATCGTATCTGAATAATTAGTTATTGGATTGGAATAAAAGGTATACCCTCTAAAGTTAGCAGCAGCTATTGAATCTCTAAGCTTTACTTATCGTGATGAAGAGACAAACTTACTTTCTTTATAAACTCAAAATCTTTAAAAATAAAAAAATTAATCATTTAATACTCTTTTAATACGTGGATCAGTAAATATATCACTAGCATCATCACTTGGAGAAGAAAATTCTGAAATAACTGCTCCCTTTTTACCTGCCTGAAACCAATGGAGAATATTTTTATCTATAGTATATTGATCTCCGGGTAATAGGATAATTTCATGATATACAGAATAATATTTTTCATCTCCTGCTGGAGGATGAGTCTTCAGATTTTCGGTTTTCTCACCTTCTATATAGAGGTATACCTTACCATATCTACAACGAAATGTTTCCCTTTTTCCCTCCATACCATTATGATCAGGATGACGATGTTCAGGACAGGTTTGATGAGGAAACAAAACCATTTCTTTTGCACAATACCTCGAGTTATTTACATATACTACTAAAACAATTCCGGTTCTTTCAAAATCATTTAAACCAAGATCGACAATTTCCATATTTTCTTTCTCTTGTGAAGAAAGAACAATACCTGCTCTTTGAAAGTATTCAAGAGCTTTTGCCTTTATTCTTTCTTTTTTTTCTTCTCTCATTTTTCTCCTTTCCTATTCTCATTACTTTTTAAAATTAAAAAATAATTATCTAACCCCGTCTTGGGGACCCTTCCATATCTTATATTGACAATCATATTTCCAATTGTTTGTCGATACAGAAAGTGGTAGGCGCTCCCACCCAGACTCTACTCTCTTTACAACTTCAGGCAAAGGTCGAATTCCTCCGGTAGCATCGACCGCTTCTACACAACAGGCACCTACTGCAGTAGCTAAGGTAATTACCTTTTCTGGTTCTCCTCCATTTAAAAGTTGAGCTAAAAATCCAGCAATAGTAGCATCCCCGGTTCCGGTAGTTCCTTTAACTTTTGTAGCAAAACAAGGAGATAAAAGATGACGATAATTCCACTGGCTGGGGTTAATTATCCTCGATAAATTACTTTTTTCTATTTGGTGTGTTCTCAAATATAGACCCTGGTTACCAAGTTTTATTGCAACTACACTTGCTCCATAATCAATTAATTGCTTAGCTATTTGATCTAATAGTAAAACATCAATTCTTTCTTTCTTCTCTGAAATTTTATAAAATTTCTCCGGATTTAGCATATACAACAATTCATCAATACTGGGCATAAAAATATCTACCATAGGTAAAACATTTTTAAAAAATTTATACCAATCTATTTTACCGGCAGGAGATTCAGGATCTGGCATAGCCATATCCAAACTGGTAATTATATTCATCTTTCTAACTTTTCGAAACATTTTTACCAGTTCTTCTCCCGCGTTTTCGTAAAATTTCTTCATTAAAGGAGGGTATCCGAAATGGAATATGCAGCCGCTTTTTATTTTTTCATAAAGAATATCATTCGCAGTAAAGGTATGATTAGGTCCAGGATAATGTAAAAAGACCCGATCAGTATCTGGTGGGTTTAAAACAATAGTATAAGAAGAAATCTCATCTTTGCTAATAATCATATTTCCCACCAAAGTTTTGTCTTCTTTCTGTAAAATCTCTAAAATAACCTTCCCAAAGGCATCTGACCCAATTTTTCCTAACAAAGTTGTACTAATACCCAATTTTTTAAGAGTTATTCCCGCATTTGCAACAGCTCCCCCAGTTGATAATTTTAATCCCGCCATTTCCAGAATATGTCCAGGAACAATATTTTTAATAGTTCCTGTCCTCCAATCCGGTATAATATCTAAACAAATATGACCAGCAACTATTATATCCATAAAATTCTCCCATTTGAAAAATATAAAATATTTTTGTTAATTTAGATTCCTTTTGTTATTTCTTTCATAATTTTTGCTTCTTTCTCCTGATGACTAGATAAATGACAAACACTTCTTAATATATTTTCTAATCCCCTTGGATATTCTCGCTCAAAAAATATTTTATCCAGGGGATACATTTCCCCTTTCTCGTCTTTTGCTTTAAATTCTAAAGCAGCATAAAATGCACTTTTGATCTTATTATAAGGGGTACCTTGTTCTTGCGCCAAAAGCATTGGTCCTACTAATCTTTCATTTTTATCTAACTTACGATACAAATCTCTACCTACTCGAAAAATAGTATCTCCTAATGATCTATTTTGAAATCTAAAAAGTAGATCATCAATATGGTTTTGTAAATCCTGTAGAGTTAGATCCTTAGGATATGCCCTACTCAAAGCCACTGCTGATTGGCTCATACATTCCCGCACAGTTTTATAAATTTCCGATACTTCTAATGCTTCATATATAAAAGTCATTTCTGAGTCATATTGATAGCCAAAATAAGCTGACGCAGAATGACCAAGATTATGGATGAAAAGTTTTCTATCTACATAGGCTTTGATATTTTCAACAGCCCAGAGATCCCTAACCTGAGGAAGGGGATTCTTAAACCCTTTTTTATCTACAATAAGAGTATTATAAGGCTCGGCATATATCCACACCAAATCCCTTTTTTTATCCTCCTCTTTTATAAGAGGAACCATCTTCCCTATACTTGATTCTATTAATCCAACCAATTCATCAAACGGATACTCTTGTGGAAGATAAATTTTTAGTTCCTTTCTAAAATAGTCTGCTGCATTCCTCAAATTCTCGGCAATAATAATATCTAAAGGATTTTTTCCTCTCTCTTTATATCTTAATTGAAGCCCTTGAGCAATTACCGGAACAATTTGGAGTAAGGCATGTTTTCCGACTGCTGTAGCAATAATATCCGCATCTGCTATTTCCCGAATAACTGCCTCTTTATCAAAACTATCTATAGCCCTTATATTTTCTATTAAAATAATTTCATCGGGAAGTTCATTCCTCTTTATTATTAATTTATATACTCTTTTTTTATTTAGTTCCTTTACCAACTCTTCATTAATATCAACAAAAACGACTTCGTATCCCGAGCGGGAAAATAACTGACCAATAAATGATCTCCCAATATTCCCTGCCCCAAATTGAATCATCTTTTTTTTATTCATCATTCTCTTCCACGGCTCTATATAAAATAATTTTCTAACTTATTATATGGAATTATATGGAAAATTGAGACCTCAACCAAAAATTACTTTTTAGATGCATTTCTTTTTATACTATTTTATTATTCGACAATATATTTAAAAATCCTTCTTTTTCAAATAAAATAAAAAAGCTCTTCAATATTCAAACTAAAGGGCTGGTATTTTCTTTGCTCCCCGGGTAGGATTCGAACCTACAACCCTCCGGTTAACAGCCGGATGCTCCACCGTTGAGCTACCGAGCAAGGGTACAAGCAATTATACCCAAAAACTCATCCGAGTCATAACTTTTTAAAATTCAGTCTTTCAATTGCTCCTTAACTGCTGTATAAATGACGAATCTAACATAAATGGAATTATTTTTATTAATTTAGATTTAACTTCTTTAATTTCGATGAATCTTCTAAGTCTTCTGGTTTTTTATTTTTTTTCCTCAATGGCTTCTATATAATCCCCGGGTAATGAACCTACAATTAAACCAACTACTTCATCAGCGTTAGTCTTTTTTGTAATCCTTTCAGCTACCTTCTTGCCCCGTCGCATAATTAACAGTCTTGTAGCAACGGAAAATACATCATGCATCTGATGACTGATAATAATAATAGAAACTCCCTGAGAACTTAAAGTCTTTACCAAATTTAATACTTTTTTCTGTTCTGCCACTCCCAAAGCTGCGGTAGGCTCATCCATAATTAACAACTTTGCATTCCAATAAATAGAGCGAGATATAGCTACAGCCTGTCGTTCTCCTCCAGAGAGTGTACTGATCTTATTTTTCAAAGAAGGAATGTTAATATCTAAGCGATTTAACACTTTTTTAGATTCTTTTAGCATATAATCGTGATCTAAAATGTCAATGAAATTCAAAAATTTCTTTAATTTTTCTCGACCTAAAAAGACATTAGAATAAACGTTCATATTTTCAGCTAAAGCTAAATCCTGATAGATAGTTTCTATCCCGATTTTCAATGCTTCCATTGGATTACTGATTTTTATCCTGCGTCCTTCAAAAAATATCTGACCTGCATCTGCTTGATATACCCCAGAGATTACTTTGATCAAAGTTGATTTGCCTGCTCCATTATCACCTAAAATACCAACAACTTCCCCAGGATAAATTTGCATATCGAGATTATCAACTGCTGTTAAACCACCAAACCTCTTGGTAATATTCTTTACTTCTAATATGGGTTCCATCATACCCTCCCCTATCCAATTTCCTCTTCTTTATGTATTAATTTAGGTGAAAACTGATCGACTAATACAGCAAAGATAAGTATACAACCAACAGCTATATGCAAATTATAAGTAGGAATACTTAAGTTTACCAAACCTATCTCTAATACACCAATAATTAGAGCACCGATAACTGTGCCCATTATTGTACCTTTGCCACCACTTAAACTGGCTCCACCAATAACCACCGCCACCACGGCATCCAGTAAACGGGCACTACCGGCAGGAGCCCTGCCGGTGATAAATCGCAATACATACATAACTCCGGCAAGAGAGGCAAAAAATGAAGATATCATATAAACCTTAATTAAATGGGCTTTTACATTAACTCCTGCTCTTTCTGCTGCATTAATGTTTCCACCTATGGCATAGGTATGTTGACCAAATTTAGTTTTAGCCAGAATAAAAGCAAAAATACCAATAAAAATAAAAGTAATAATTGTCACGTTAGGAACAATCGATACCAAATGTTTTAATTCTTCTCTGCTCAGGTTTTCTGGCCAACTCAGAAAACTAAAAAGTTTTCCCGGTAACCAGTAGAACAAATAACCATGACCTAGTGACCCTAAAGAAGTAGGTAAACCATGGATTGGCACATTATTACAGATAATCTCGGCAAATCCATAAGCAATACCATACATACCAAAAGTTGCAATAAAAGGGGGTACTCTTAATTTTGCCACTAAAAATCCATTAATAAACCCCGGAATGAGTCCTAACAAAAGAGCAGCTAATATACCAATCGTTATTGCTACAGATTGAGAAAATCCTGCTATCCATAAATCAACCATCACTTTTGCGCTTACTACCGAACTAAACCCAACCATAAACCCAATAGATAAGTCAATACCCCCGGTAATAATAACAAAAGTTTCTCCCGTAGCTAATAAAAGCACAGTAGTCGAAGCTACCAGAATATTTTGTAAATTCTTTAAACTAAAATAATTCGTTCCGACAATACTAAAAAATACGATTTCCCCAACTAGAAAGATTAAGATCCATCTTCTGAGTATATTAATTCCTATTTCTCTTGTTTTATTAAAATTAATCATTCTCTATACACCAACTCCGGAAAGAACTGATCAATCAAAATAGCAATAATTAAGATACAACCGGTGGCGATATATCGATAAAAAATAGGTAATCCCATCATCATCAAACCATTATTTAAAGTCCCAATTAATAATACACCGATGAGAGTACCCCAGATTGTTCCTTTACCGCCGGTAAGACTTGCTCCGCCTATAACTACCGCTGCAATTGCAAAAAGTTCATAGCTGGAAGTATATTGGGTATGCACACCCATATTCAATTTAAAAACTAATAATACCCCAGCTGCTGCTGCAAAAAAAGAAGAAATAATATAAATTTTAATCAAATGTAAGGGAACATTAATACCTGCCCTTATTGCTGCATCAACTTTTCCACCAATAGCATAGGTATGCTGGCCAAACCTGGTGCGAGATAGAATAAAAGCAAATATAACCAAAATAAAGGTTATTAATAAAATAGAGATGGGAATAATTTTTACTAAACTTAAAATATCCCCTCTCTCGGTCAGCTCAGGCTTCATCAAAAAGGAAAAGCCCTTCTTGGGAGAAAAATAAGCCAGGTAGGCATTACCAATGTCTCGTACCTGCAAAGGTAAAAAACCAATAGGGAATCCTTCGCAAAGCCGCCAGGCTAAACCATTGGCAATTCCCCACATACCTAAAGTTGCAATAAAGGGAGGTACCCTTAGTTTAGCCACAAAAAAACCATTAATAAACCCTGGAATAAGTCCTAATAAAAGTCCGACAAGTGAACCTGTCATTATGGAAATAATTGAGGAGTAACCAGCTGCATTTAAATCTCGCATAATAATAGAAGAGCTAATACAGACAAAACCCATAACAAAACCTATAGAAAGGTCAATACCTCCGCTAATAATCACAAAAGTTTCTCCAGCGGCTAATAAAAGTAGAGAACTGACTCCTAATAAAATATTATTAAAATTGTTAAGACTAAAGAAGTTTTTTCCTAAAAAACTGAACAAAATTAACATGAATATAAGAAAAATGAGTACCCAATTTCTACCCACCAAGAGTATCGTTCTATTTCTGCTAAGTTTTTCAAAATCGATAAAAAAATCATTATTTGACTTAGCCATAAAAATTTCCTTTTATATTAGATAGAATATACGACAGGGAGTATTTTACCCCCTGTCGTATATGTTAAGTCTAAAACTTTCGATCTTTAAAAAATTATTTGTAAATATACTTCTGTGCTTCCGGATCGTTGACATTCTCTTGAGTGAAAACAAAGAAACCCGGAATTACTTTCTTAGGAATTTCTGCTCCTTCGGTAAGGTGTTTGACACCCCATTCTACACATAAAGCTCCCATTTCTGCAGGCATCTGGGCTAAAATTAAATCCACCTCACCTCTTTTTAAAGCTTCGATTAAGATTTCCGTCGCATCCCAGGTTGCAATTTTAACCGCACCTTCTAATCCAGCAGTAACCACAGCCTGATAAGCCCCTTGAGCACTAAACACATTAACCCCAAACACTCCAGCTAAATCAGGATGTTTCTGTAAAACAGCATTAACCTGGGCAACAGCCGTTTCCTGAACATCAAGACAATATTCTACTCCTACCAACTCCATATCGGGGAACATTTTTATTCCAGCTCGGAAACCCAATTCTCTACCCATTACACTGGATACATCCGGGTTGGTATTTTCTAAAAATACTTTCCCTTTTCCACCCAGCATGAGTGCTAGTTGACCGGCGACTACCTGACCACCCAGGAAGTTATCTGTCCCTATATAAGCAAGAGGGAAATTATAATTACTGGGTTTAGTATAATCTCCATCACCAAGATAGGTATCAACTGTAATAACTGGAATACCACTATCGTGGATTTCTTTCAGAACAGGGATTAAGGCTTCTGTGGAAGTAGGAGCAGTAAAGAGTAAATCAATATCCCCTCTTGCAACCAAAGCTTTTAATATTGGTACCTGATATTCTGGTCCCCAAGCCTTAGGGTATTCTCCAACAAGCAATTCTACACCCAGTTCTTCCGCCTTTGCTTTAGCACCTTTTTCCATAGTAAAGTAGAAAGGATCAGCAATCCCGGGCATGAAGGCAAATCTCAACTTAGCGGCATATATCGTAGATGCAAAAGACAAAACTAAACAGATTAACAGTAAAACAATTATAAACTTTTTCATTTTTTTCTCCTTAATTAATAATAAATTTACTTCCTTCAATATAGTTTCAAAAACATTTTTGAAAACAAGATAGTAAATTACTATTTTTTTATCCTTTATTTTCACCCCCTTTAATTTTTTTAATCTTACTCGATGTGAAGTTACCTCGCTTAGCTTTTCCTTGCTTTGCCTGTATATAAGAAATTTTCTTAAAAACTATAAATTTTTTACTAATAAGACTTTTTAAATTTCCGAACTCTTTTTTTCTAACCAATGGACCATAGCATAAATTCCCGCCCCACTAGGCACTGCATTAGACGAGATACTGGAGAATTGAATGTTCACCGCTTGTTCTCCGAATAAATAATGAGCTACAATTTCTCTAATCGGTTGGATCAAAGGTTCTCCCAAAACAACCATTTTTCCTCCAACAAATACAGTCTGAGGTCCAACCATATGAATAGCATTCACAATAGCAGAACCTATCCAGGTAGCTATCTTTTTCACAATTGATTTAGCAATTTGATTATCTTGTTGAAGTAATTCAGCCATTTTTTCTAAACTTCTTACCGACAAGCCCTGAGAATTAGCCAAATATAGTAAGACATCTACTCCCGCAATGTCCTCCAGATACTGAAATTGCCCTTGCTCATAACATAAAAAATGTCCGATTTCCCCAACAAAATCATAAGTTCCCTGATAAAGTTCATCATTAATAATGACTCCAGCCCCTATGCCTTCATTTATAAGTATATAGATAAAATTATGTATATTTCTTCCACTTCCCAGCCACTTCTCTGCTAAAGCGCAGACATTGGCATCGTTTTCTATCCAGACAGGAATTCCGTATTCCTTTTGTACAATACTTCCTAACGGAATATCTTTCCATCCTTTAAGTTTTGGTGGGTCTTTTACCACACCAGTTTGGGCATCCAAAGGTCCGGGTACTCCAATCCCAACCGCTCCAATATCAATCCTCTTTTTTTTCGCATATTCCATTATTTTATTAATATCAATAAATAAACTATCAATGACTCCTTCCGGACCAAATCTTGTATAATCTTCTCCAATATTGGAGGTAATAATATTCATTTGTGTATCCATTAATAATGTTTCCACTCTTTGCCTGCTGAGATGTATGCCTATTGTATAAATTGCGTCTTCTTTAATATGGAGAGGAATAGGAGATTTTCCTATATTGCCAGTATAAATTTGGTTTGACTCTTCGACAATGCCAGAATCTTTAAATCCTTTGATGATAGCCGAAACAGTAGTTTTAGTTAAACCAGTTATCCGGGACAATTCTACCCGTGAAATACCATCCTCTTTTAGCAAAAGGTGAAGCAAGGTGATAGCGTTTTTTTTTCGCGTATCTTCTGGCTTTAGAACTAACATAGAAACTCCTTAATTTTAGTTAGTACACTATACTTACTAAATATTTTATCACGCCCCTATTTATTTGTCAATGAAACTCCCCCAGCAGGAGCTGGGGGTATCTTAAACCTATGGTAATGTTAATTGCAGTTGCCCTTTGTCTTCTTTTTCTTGATGCTCAACGTAGGC
>LDZT01014008.1_pt1 | contig 73421 bp, 72 predicted proteins | sample 615521 | NCBI WGS metagenome assembly LDZT01 (sample SAMN03408292, study PRJNA278302) | terrestrial metagenome | isolation source: oil reservoir sample SB1 | place: USA: Alaska, North Slope, Schrader Bluff formation | collected 2011-09 | reverse complement strand
CCTGGAAAGGTGGAATCTTTCCTGGGTTAGGGATTATAATGTCCCGAAAACAGTCACCGGCCTTGCCATAGTGGGAGGTTCCGGTGGCGACCTGTGGCCCATGGCTAAGGCTAGGGGCTGCAAATTGTTCATCACCGCTGACATTAAGTATCATCAGGTCATGGAGGCCGTTGAAAACGGTCTCGGCGTGATCGTTGCCGACCATGGCGAAATGGAGAGGGCAACTATTCCAGTCCTCGCAAATCATGATACGGGGTGTGAGCATTTATGGCCAAACGTGTTTTCAGCGGCATGAGACCTACTGGGAGGCTTCATCTGGGGCATCTTGCAGGGGCTCTCTTCAACTGGGTAAGGTTCCAGGACGAGTATGACTGCTATTATTGTATCGTTGACTGGCATGCCATGATGTCGGACTACTCCGACACGAGCAGCATCAGGAGCAACTGCCGGGAAGTTCTCCTTGACTGGCTCGGTGTGGGACTCGACCCTGACAGGAGCACCATCTTCCTCCAGTCCCATGTCTCCCAGCACGCCGAATTGCACCTGGCCCTTTCCATGATAGCCCCACTGGGCTGGCTGGAGAGGTGCCCAACCTACAAGGACCAGATACTCAACATCCAGAACAAAGATCTCAGTACCTACGCCTTCCTTGGCTACCCCGTTCTTATGGCAGCGGACATTCTGCTCTATAAGGGCGAACTGGTGCCCGTCGGGGAGGACCAGTCGGCCCACCTTGAGATATCAAGGGAGATGGCCCGCCGTTTTAATAACTTCTTCGGGGAGGTCTTTCCTGAACCGCAGACCATCCTGACAAAAACCCCCAAGGTCCCGGGGACGGACGGCCGCAAGATGAGCAAATCCTACGGCAATTCCATCAACATAGCCGACAGTCCCGAGGAGATCTGGGAGAAATTGAGGACCATGATGACCGACCCCGCCAGGGAGAGGCGAAAAGACCCGGGTGACCCCGAGAAGTGTCCTGTCTGGGATATCCACAAGGTCTTCAACAACGACATGGAGGAGAGGGACCGCCTCTCTGAAGGATGCAGGACGGCAGGCATAGGCTGCATCGATTGCAAGAAAGCCCTCTATTCGCACCTTATGGGTTACCTGGAGCCCATCCAGGCCAGGCGAAAATCCTTCGAATCCAGCGAGGAAGATGTGATCGAGGTGTTGAGGAAGGGTGCCAAGAAAGCCGAAGGAGTGGCCGCAGAGACCATCTCCGAGGTCATCAGAGCGATCGGATTTATTCCAAGGTGAGGGATCCTCTGAGCAGCGGTGGGGGTCTGAATGGAACTGGATGTAGAGCTTGAGGGTTTCTCAGGGCCGCTGGACCTTCTCTGCCACCTGGTGGAGTCAGGAGAGATGAGTGCTTCCGAGATCAGTGTCAGCGAGCTGATCCGTGTATACTCCGATTTTCTGATCAGGAACGAAAGGGCGACTATCAACGAGATGGCCGCCTTTTTCTCCCTCACGGCCCGGCTCCTGTTGGGAAAACTGAAGGCAATTCTGCCCTCCCTTCCGGGGGTCAGTCAGGATCATGAAGAGGAGATCGTCGAGACGGAACTGATCGAGCAGACCCTGGTCAGATACAGACCCTACAGGGCTGCAGCGGCCTACCTTGCGGAAATGATGAGGTCCAGGGGGCGGTGCTTTACCCGTAACAGTTCGGAAGAGGGACCACCCTGGTTCGATATGGGGGACCTTTACTCGCTTTCCGTTCTGTGGTGGGAGATGGTCCGCCGGAAGCGTGAAGGCACCCAGTCCCTTGAGACAGATCTCGAAGAGGAGTGGGACGGCATTCCGGCAGCCACGCCCGAAGAGGAACAGGTCGAGGGAAGGATGGCCGAGATAGAGATGCTGCTATCATCAAGAGGTGCGCTTCTGCTCAGCGAAGTCCTTGGGACTCCCTGTTCAAGACATTTGTTGGTGGTGACCCTTCTGGCGCTACTTGAGATGGCCAGGCTGGGAAGGGTAAGACTTCACCAGGAGGAGCTTTTCGGTGATGTCAGGATATCCGGTTGAGACACCCCTCTCCCCGATCGCAAGGTCCGTGGAGGCAGTTCTTTTTGTAGCCGTTCAGCCTGTCGGTGTTAAGGAACTGGCCTCGGTCACTGGCGTAACGGAGGAGGCTGTGGAGAGAGCCCTGGAGGAGATAAAGGAGAGATACAAGAAGTGCCACGGCCTTTGCCTTCTGAACATAGCTGGAGGCTGGTCGATGGCCACCTCCCCTGAACAGGAGGAGGTGGTCACCCTCTTTCGAGATGTGGCTCTCTCACAGAGGATAAGGCTGAGCAAGGCCGCCCTGGAATCCCTTGCCGTGATAGCCTACTCCCAACCGGTGACCCGTTCCGAGATCGAGGAGATACGAGGTGTAAGGTGCGAAAGGGTGCTCGATACCCTTCTGAAGCACGGCCTCATTAGGGTGGCGGGGAGGAGAAAGGGTTCGGGAACTCCCCTTCTTTACAGAACGACGGACTTCTTCCTCGCACTTTTCGGGCTCGGTTCTATCTCGGACCTCCCCACCCTCGATGAGATGCAGGATATATTGTCCCAGGACGAGTACCCCAAAGATGGTGAAAGGGCCACATGACCCAGGGGGTGCGTATCAACAGGTTCATAGCCGCATGCGGTGTTTGCTCCAGAAGAAAGGCCGACCTGCTGGTCATGGCCGGGAGGATATCGGTCAACCTGAAGGTCTGTACCGATCCGTCCAGGACCATAGATCCCGAAAGTGATGTTGTTAAACTGGACGGAGATGTCATTTCGATCCGGCCGAAGCTCTACATTGCAATGAATAAACCCAGAGGTCTTGTCTGTTCCGTCTCGGACAGGTTCTCCCCAACGGTCCTAGATCTTCTCCCCTCCGAGATCCCTGTAGAGGGTCTCTTCCCGGTCGGCAGACTTGACAAGGGAAGCGAGGGGCTTCTGCTTCTTACCAACGACGGAGAGATGGCCCAGCGGATCCTTCATCCGAGCCACCAGATCCTCAAGACCTACGAGGTCCTTCTTGACGCCACTGCTGATGACGCTGCCCTGGAGTCCTTCATGAAAGGGACTGAGGTAGAGGGAAGAACGGTCAGGCCGGAAAGGGTGGTCGCCATTCCCAGAAGACCTGAGGGGCGGTGGATCTCGGTCACCCTTTCGGAAGGTTTGAAGAGGGAGATAAGGATAATGGCCGCCACGAGAGGTTTTAAAGTTGTAAGGTTGGTCAGGACCCGGGTCGGTCGCCTGGATATGAAAAGGCTCAGACCGGGAGAGTTCATGATCCTCGATGGCAAGGTCCTTCTGAAAATGATCCTGCACGGCGGCTCAGTATAGCTCCTGGAGGCGATGACCGGATGGGGACCGCGGATCCATGCAAGGGAAACATAATAACCATTGACGGCCCGGCGGGGGCGGGCAAGAGCACCGTCGCAAGGCTGGTAGCGGAGCGGCTTGGTTACGAGTATCTTGATACCGGGGCAATATACCGGGGGATAACGTACTTTCTTTCCGGGAGGTCCATCCGGCCTTCGGAGGATGGAAATATTGCCCATGCCCTGGAAGAATGCGCCATCTCCATTGAAGAGGGAAGGGTATTCATAGACGGTGTGGATGTATCGGACAAGATACGGTCGCCAGAGATCGACCTGGCAGTATCAGCCTATTCGGCGCTACACACGGTCAGGAGTTTCCTTCTACAGATACAGAGAAAGGCAGCTTCAGGAAGGAAAATGGTGGCCGAGGGGAGGGATATGGGGAGTGTGGTCTTCCCGGAAGCACCGATCAAGTTCTACCTTGACGCCAGTCTCGAGGTGAGGGCGACCAGACGTTGGAGAGAGCTGAATGCAAAGGGCATCAACATAACCCTCGAAGAGGTAAGAAAGCAGGTCCAGAGACGGGATCAGCTCGACAGTGAAAGGGAGCTCTCCCCCTTGAGGGTTCCAGAAGACGCACATATCATAGATACTTCGAAGAGGTCCCTTGACGAGGTCGTGAACGTGATCCTGGCTGTGATCGAAGACCAAAGGGCCTGTTGAAGGAGGCCAAGGGAGGTTAATTCTTGAGAACCCTCTTCTACTGCACCACAGCTTTGTTCTTCAGGGTAGTGATGAAGATCTACAACAGAGTGACGGTGATCGGGCTTGACAAAGCTCTGGCGGCAAGTCCTCCGGTCATTATTGCGGCCAACCACTGCAGCAACCTGGACCCCATCGTTATAGGCGCCTTTTTCCCCAGGAGACTGAGATACCTTGCCAAGTCGGAACTTTTCAATTTTGTCCCCCTGGGTCTGGCGATCAGGGCCCTGGGCGCCGTGCCGGCCAAGAGAGAAGACCTGCAGGGAGCAGCAGGTGCCCTCAAGTTCCTTGTCGAGAGGCTACAGTCGGGCGAGGACGTCCTTCTCTTCCCCGAGGGGCAGAGGTCTCATGACGGAAGGCTCAAACCCCTGGAGGGAGGCGTGGGGCTTCTTGCAGCAAAGACCGGGGCTCCAGTTATCCCTGCCTATATTCATGGGACTTTCGAGGCCATGCCGCGCGGATCAAGAGCCTACAGGCCCGCCAAGGTAGTTCTCTCCTTCGGTCAACCGATATATCCGGGATCGCCCGGAACTGAAGGCTCCTCATCGAAAGAACTGAGAAGATCCGTGATCGACAGTCTTGAAAGATCCCTGAAAGAACTGGAGGAAAGGTTCTTTTGATTGACCTGCGGCAGCTATCCTCACGAAAGGCCTTTCTGGTGGCCCTTGACGAGGACGATAGCCTCGACGTTCCGGGCTCTCTGGAGGAGCTGTCGCTCCTTCTCGGCAATCTCGGGATAACCACTACAGGAATTTCCATACAGCGACGCTCAAGGCCTGACCCTGGTTCTTTCATAGGATCGGGAAAAGCCGAACTTGTCGGTGCCGAGGCAAGGGACCTTGGGGCAGGGCTCATAGTTGTCAACGGGAGCCTTTCCCCTGGCCAGGCTGCCGCTCTGGGTCGTCTGACGGGCCTTACCGTCTGGGACAGACCCCTGGTGATCATGAAGATCTTCGAGGACAGGGCCCAGACGGGTGAGGCAAAGCTGCAGATAGAACTGGCACGCTGTCGATACGAGATACCTTTCCTCAAGGGGCTTGGACTCCAGATGTCCCGCCCGGGAGGAGGCGTTGGCACCAGGGGACCGGGCGAGACGGAGTTTGAGAGGCACAGAAGAAAACTGGAGAGAAGGATCAGGGAGATCAACAGGAAGATAGAGGCCATAAGGGAGAGAAGAAAGGATCAGAGAAAACACAGGGCCAGGGCCGGTCTTGCCACAGTCGCCCTCACGGGTTATACAAACAGTGGAAAGTCTACACTACTGAGGAGACTGTCAGGAGACACTGACCTCCCGGTTGCTAACAAGCTCTTTTCGACCCTCGATCCTTTCATCAGAAGGGTCCGGCTACCCGGCGGAGCCCCGGTCCTCTTCACCGATACGGTCGGTTTTATAAGGGACCTCCCCCCTGACCTCGTAGCCGCTTTCAGTGCCACCCTCGAGGAGGTCGCCGCAGCGGACCTTGTTATCCTGGTAGCTGACCAGTCCTCAGTGAGGTATGAGGAGGACGTCGAAGTGGTGGAGGAAGTACTGGCCTCCATAGGGGCTGGTACTGTGCCGAGGATTATCGCCCTGAACAAGATAGACCGGATCGGACCTGAAACTGCCGAAACCATCAGGGCGCTGGCGGTAAGGTCCGGTGACCGGGTCATCCCCATAAGTGCTCTCAGGGGCGATAACATCCCGGAACTCCTTACCGTAGTAGAGGATATGCTTTTCATGGGCCGGGGGAAGGAGTGTGCCAGTTGCTGAAGAGTATGACCGGTTTCAGCCGGACAGAGGAGAGGACAGGTCTCTGTATTGTCGCCCTGGAGATATCGAGCGTCAACCACCGGAACCAGGAGATATCCGTCAGACTTCCCAGGGAGATCTCACACCTTGAGCCGATGATCCAGCAGAAGTTGAGGTCATCTTCCAGGAGGGGAAAGATCCAGGCAAGGATAGACATTTCGTGGGATTCGGCGGTCAAGGCTTCGAGGATAGAGTCGGAGGTCCTGAAAGGCTACGCTAAAGAGATGCAGGACATCAGAGTTCAACTAGGCATGAAGGGAGAGGTGAACCTTGAACTTCTTCTCCCCCTCCCCGGTGCGGTCTCCTCGCAGGAGGCCGCCGGCAGCGAACTGGAAGGCATCCTTAAAGATGCCGTGGAGACCATCCTGGACAGGGGCATCGAGGAGTGGGATTCCATGAGGGTAAAGGAAGGAGAGCATCTGCAGGGAGCGATCCTGGATCTGATGATCCAGTTCGGTAATATCACCGGCGTAATAGAGAACAAGTGGAGCACTGCCCGAGAGAAGGCTCTCAGTTCTGTCAGGGAAAGGATAAGTCAGGTCCTGGGAGCTTACGCCCCAGCAGTTGATGAGAACCGTATCGCCCAGGAGATAGTGCTCCTCTCCGACAAGTGGGATATCACCGAGGAGATAGCGAGGTCCTCGAGCCACGTGGATAAATTTCTCGGCTTGGTACATAATGATGAGGTCTCGGGGAAGACCCTGGATTTTCTCCTTCAGGAGATGAACAGGGAGATCAATACTATTGCTTCAAAGGTCCAGGATCCTGAGGTGAGGTGGGCGGCCGTCGAGGCCAAGGGCCTCCTTGAGAGCATCAGGGAGCAGGTCCAGAACTTGGAGTGAGATGATGGGTTATAACCTTTTGCACATCGGGTTCGGGAACATGATAGTTATCGAGAGGGTCGTGGCGATCATCCACCCCTCCTCCGCTCCGATCAAGCGGCTGAAGGATGAAGCGAGAAGCCAGGGCAGGCTTATCGATGCCACTGAAGGCCGGAAGACCCGGGCTATCCTGATAACCGACAGTAACCACGTGGTTCTGTCGGCGATCCAGCCAGAGACGATAGGTGTCAGGTTCGAGGGGAAGGAGAAGGAGGGCGAACCTGATCGATAGGGGGCGGCTTTTCGTGATCTCCGGCCCCAGCGGGGTTGGGAAAGGGACTCTCAGGAAAGCACTTTTCGAGACCGTTGAGGGTCTCGAATACTCCATATCCTGCACCACCCGTGAACCCAGAGAGGGAGAGACCGAAGGAGTCGATTACAACTTCATCAGCCATGAACGCTTCAGGGAGCTGGTGGAACAGGGGAGTTTCCTGGAATGGGCAGAGGTCCACGGTAACCTTTACGGTACCCTCAAGGAGAACGTTGAGAGGATCCTCGCCGACGGGCGTGACGCAGTCCTCGAGATAGACGTTCAGGGAGCTCTCCAGGTCAAAGGTTCGATGCCGGAAGCGGTTCTTGTCTTTATCCTCCCTCCATCGGAGGAGGAACTCAGGAACAGGTTGGACAGGAGGGGTACGGAAAAGGAGGAGGATCTCGAAGGCCGACTTAAGGAGGCCAGGAACGAGATGCTCCTTTCGGCAAGATACGATCACCTGGTCGTCAATGACGACCTTGACAGAGCTCTGGAAGCCCTCAGGAAAATAATTGAGAGTTACAGGGACCCAGGTCAAACCCCATAATAAATTTCGACGAGGTGATAACCAGTGACAGAAAATTCCTACAAGGTGAAGGATCCATCTATTTTGTCGAACAAGTATCTTTTAGCCTGCGTGATCGCCAAACGGGCGAGACAGCTCAGCGAAAAGAAGGGGCGCGTTAATCTGGAGGAGGGTGAGGCATATTTTGACCCTGTCCAGCACGCCATAAGGGAGATCGAAGATGGGAAGATAGTTGTCGAGGTCCCCAAAGGCGGTCAGGCACCTGATCCGGAAGGAGACGAAAAGAATGTCCCTGGGGTGGAAGAAGGATCGTAAGATGTTCCTGGGGGTCTGCGGAGGTATCTCCGCCTACAAGATCCCTGAATTGATCAGAGAGTTCGGGAGGTACGACTGGGAGGTCGAGACGGCCCTGACCCAGGCTGCGGAAAAGTTCGTCTCGCCCCTTGTTATTTCGACACTCTCCGGGAAGAGAGTATGGCTGGAGGAGGATTTCCTTTCCCGCGAAGAGGGGTGGAAGATCCCCCACATAAACATCGCTGAGTGGGCCGACATAACCGTTATTGCCCCGGCGACAGCTTCTTTCCTTCATAAAGCAGCATGGGGGGAGGCTTCAGACGTGATCTCCGCAGCTATACTGGCCACCCGGAAGCCGGTGATGATCTTTCCGGCCATGAACGTATTCATGTGGGAGAACAGGGCTGTAAGAGAAAATACCAGCCGCTGCAGGGACCTTGGTTACCAGGTTTTCGAGCCAGAGGAAGGTTTTCTGGCATGCGGTTACGAAGGGAAGGGAAGACTCCCCTCCCCGGAGGTCATCAGGGAAGAGGTTTTTCGGGCCCTGGAGCCGCGAAAGGACATGAAGGGGGTCAGGGTACTCGTCACATCAGGCCCTACAAGGGAGGCCATAGATCCTGTCCGTTTCATCAGCAACCCGAGCTCCGGCAAGATGGGGTCATCGCTGGCGAGGACCTGCTGGTACAGAGGTGCGGAGGTGACGATGATCACAGGTCCTGTTGCCGAGTCACCTCCCCACGGGGTCAGGGTGATAAACGTGGTATCCGCCGATGATATGTATGAAGCAACCATGGAGGAGGCCCATTCCCATGACATAATCGTCAAGGCGGCTGCAGTGGGAGACTTCAGTCCCTCGTCCTTCTCGACGAGCAAGATCAAACGAAGGGAAGGCAAGCCCCTGGTCCTCGAGATGGTCCCCAACAGGGATATTGCCGCAGCCCTGGGAGCCTCCAGGAGACCGGGGCAGTTCATTGTCGGTTTTGCTGCCGAGACCGAGGACCCTGTGGAGAATGCCATGGGCAAGCTCAGGAAGAAAGGGCTCGATCTTATCGTTGTAAATGATGTCAGCGGACCCGAAGGAGCCTTTGGATCGGATAGCAACTCTGTCAGGATCATCGGCTGTGAGGGGGTGCTCTCCTTCGTGGAGGGTTCGAAGGAAGATGTAGCAGAAGCCATCTGGAACGTAGTTGCCCGACGGCGCAGGGAACGCGGTTAGTGGAAGTGTTCCTGGAAGTGATAGTACCAGGACCGTGGTGGCATCCTTTGACCTATGAATGGGATAGACCCGCTGAACGGGGCGTCAGGCTTTCTGTTCCTGTAGCTGGCAGGACCAGGACAGGGTTTGCCACAGGGACCGTATCGGGAACTCCCCCTGCTGCATCTTTCAGAATTTTGAAAGCGAAAGAGATCCTTGACGATTCCCCCCCTCTGGGTTGGGAGCTGTTCGAGACCGCCTTGCGCCTGGGCAGGCATTTTTTGTGCGGGCCCGGAGAAGCCCTCAAGGTGGTCTCCCCCGATCATATCCTTGCCGGAGAGCCGACAGGTGACCTACCCCGGCCAGCACCCCCCGGAGAGTCTTCCTCAGAGAGCCAGTGTTTTCTCCCCTCCTTTGGAGACAGGAAGGAAGAATACCTCCGTTCGATCCTTTCCAGCAAAGCAGGGGTGCTGGTGCTTTTCCCGGAGAGGGAAGGCGCTTCGTCCTTCTGGAAAGGGCTTCCTCCGGAGGTCAAGAGAGAGGGGGTCCTGTGGACATCAAGCTCCGGTGTCGCTGCAAGGAAGAGATGGGAGAGGGTGAGGACGGGAGAGGCCAGAATAGTGGTCGGATCCCCTGCCGCGGCCTTTGCTCCTCTCCCGTCAATGGACCTTGTGATCGTCGAAGATGAGGGCAACCCTGCCTACAACTCAGAAAGATTTCCATATTTCAATTCCCGGAGCGTCGCAGGTTCGAGGGCCCGTCTGTGGGGTGCCGGCCTGATCTACGGAGGGAGCGTCCCCTCGGCGAGGAGTTTTCTGAAGGGAGCTTCCTGGCCGGGATCCAACGGACCGGGGAAGTATGTTTTCGTATCTCTCCGAGACGCCCGGAGAATTACCGTCCCCGGAGTGAACGAACCCCTGACCGTAAGCGACACGGCTCTGAGCCGCACCAAAGAAACAGTGCAGGAGAAGGGGACCGTGATCTGGGTCCTGGACAGGAAGGGTTACTCCAGCACCGTAATATGTGGGGAGTGCGGGAGACTCCTGACCTGTGAAAGGTGTGGTCTTCCCATCAGATGGGATGACGGCCGACAGGTCTTCGCCTGTACCTGCTGCGGTAAGGAGAACCCCGTTTCGGACCTTTGCCCCTCCTGTGGAGGCCGTTCACTCCAGGGATCCAGGCCGGGCCTTGAAGGGGCAAGGATGGTAGCGGAGAGTGTGCTTGGCGAAGATCTCCCCCTTTTCACATGGCACGCTGACGTCCGACAGACCGTCTCTTCGAGGAAGAAGATGATAGAGGGGCTGGCCGGGGGAGGAGTAGTGGTAGGTTCCCGGAAATCCCTGGAAATTTGCGACTTCCTGTCCGTTCCGCTTATATGCTGGCTTGACGCCGATTCCGCCGCAGGGGCTCCTTTTTTTGACTCTCGTGTCCGGGCCTTCAGGATGATCTGGGAATCGGCCTGGAGAGGCCCCGGTCACAACGGCAGAACAGTGGTCGTGCAAAGCCGGCGCCCCAGGACGGGTTGGCAGAAGGGTCTGGTGGCGGGGTGGGACTATTTCTGGAAGAATGAGCTTGAGGAGAGAAGGGTCCTGGACCTTCCTCCATGGAGATATCTTGTCGAGATAACCAACCTTGGTGTAAGCAAGGAAAGGATCAAGGGGCTTCTCATCGAGAAAGGTATAGAGCCCCTTGATCCGGGAAGTTCCATGGACATTATCTGGGTCAAGTGCAGTGACCTGGAAGGGTTAAGGAAAACCCTGGCCCCACTTTTCATTATATCTGGATCCTCCAGGGTTTTCCCCAGGATATCCCTCCGGTCGGATTAGAAGACCGGGAAAGGCAGGAATGATCCATGGCAATAGTTGCTATCGTCGGACGGCCCAACGTGGGCAAGTCATCTCTCTTCAACCGCATCGTCGGGAAGAGAAGAGCCATCGTGGACGATCAACCCGGTGTAACCAGGGATCGTATCTATGGCGAAGTGGAACACGGGGAGAGAACGTTCCTGCTGGTCGATACCGGGGGCCTTCTCCCCGAGGGGGGAGACTCCATCGCCGGTAGCATCAGAAGGCAGGTCCTTCTGGCCGTGGAAGAGAGCGATCTCCTGGTTCTTGTTGTCGACGGGAAGGACGGGATGACGACCCTCGACAGGGAAGTGGCCCTGTTCCTCAGAAAGAGGGAGAAGCCGGTCATCGTCGCTGCCAACAAGATCGATGACATTGTCCACGAGGGCAGGGAGGCCGAGGCCTATACCCTCGGATTCAAAGACGTCATCGGTGTCAGCGCGGCCCACAACAGGAACATCGAAGAGCTGCTCGACCGGATCGTATCCCTGGTCCCGGAGAAGGGACAAGTCCAGGGGGCCCCAAGGGAAGGGGAGGTTGCCGTGGCGATCGTGGGTCGTCCCAACGTGGGAAAGTCCACGCTCCTCAACCTTCTTTCTGGGTCCGAAAGGTCTTTGGTAAGCCCAATGCCAGGCACTACAAGGGATTCGGTGGACTCCCAGGTCACGATCGGGGGCAGGCATTTCCGGTTCATCGATACGGCCGGGTTGAGAAAAAAGAGCAGGATCGCCTCGGACGTTGAATTCTACTCCCTGGTAAGGACCCATGAAAGCATTGGAAGATCCGACGTTGCGGTCCTTCTGATGGAGGGGGGGGAGATCTGCACAGACCAGGACAAGAAAATGGCCGGCCTGGTGATAGAGAAGGGCAAGGGGCTGATAATCGCGGTCAACAAATGGGACCTTTTACAGAAAGACCCGGATCTGGGGGACAGGATATCAAAACAGATCAGGGATGAGATGCCTTTCACCGATTTTGCCCCGCTGATCTTCATTTCGGGATTGACTGGAAGGGGTGTCCACAAATTACCCGAAATGATCTCCGCGGTCCAGACGAACAGGTCTCGTTGGCTGGACACCTCCAAGATCGGGGCCCTTGTCAGGGACGTGCTCGCATTTGAGAGGATGCCGACAGCTCCAGGGGGGAGGATGCTCAGGATAAAGGGGTGTACACAGGTTGCCGTGAATCCTCCGGCCTTTGCCTTCTCCGTCAACGACCGGGATATTGTCACCAGGTCCTTCGAAAGATACGTTGCAAAGAGGATAAGGGAGATGGGTGATTTCGAGGGGACTCCCCTAAGGGTCTTCTGGAGATCGGGACGGAAAGGGGCCTGATCTGCACACAGAGCCACTCAGCACTTGACCACTTCTGCTGCAGATGATATTAGTGTATCTGGCCGTCAGTGATAAGACTAACGGCCATATTGACATCCTGAAGAGCTGGAGGTGCGGGCAAAGTGACTAAGGCGGATCTGATCAACGCGGTCGCAAAATCTGCGGGCATCACCAAGAAACAGGCGCATGAGGCTGTAGGTTCCACTTTCGGGGCTATCGTCAAGTCTCTCGCCGATGGGGAGAAGGTTCAGCTGGTCGGCTTCGGGACTTTCGAGGTAAGGAACAGAGCCCCCAGAAAGGGGAGAAATCCCCAGGATCCCACCAAGGTCATCAACATCCCGGGGAAGAAGGTCCCCGCTTTCAGGCCTGGCAAAGCCCTGAAAGACAAAGTTCGCTGACCCTTCCGATCTTATTCATCAAGGTTTGCGGGCAGGGGGCCCTGTGCCTCCTGCCTCCTTTTTCCCCCCCCGGAGCAGGGGAGAGAGTATTTCGAAGAGAGCAGACCAATGTTTTAGTTCCAGTTCTTCGGCCCTGGATGATACGGAAAGGCCGGCCTTCTCGAGCAGGGCGGCTTTCTCATGTCTGGTCCCCGGCAAAAGACCCGCAAGGTTGTTCAGGAGAGTTTTTCTTCTATGGGAAAAAGCCGAGCGGATCAGAGTTCGCCATACCTTGTCCCTGGGAAGTTCAAGACCCTTCGTTATGGTTATCTCGAGCAGGGCGGACGTGACCTCTGGGGAAGGATTGAAAGCCTCCGGGGGGACCTTCCTGAGAATGCGCGCCTCTCCCATGGCATGGATAGTCACCCCCAGAGGGTAACGGTCCTTTGACCGTGCCGGGGCACATATCTTCTCTGCGGCCTCTTTCTGAACCATCAGCAGCATGTAGCGAAGGCCGACAGGGGGATAGAGTTCTAGCACTTTCCATATAAGTGGAGTGGTTATGTGGTAGGGGATATTGGCGACCATCTTGTTCGGAGGTGGGTCCAGTTCAATGGGTAGGCCGCCCTTCAGAGCGTCCCCCCAGAGTATCCTGAGATTGGAGTACCTGGTCCTGATCTCAAAAAGGAATGGCTCCAGCCTTCGGTCGATCTCCAGCGAATGGACCAGCGAGGCTCCCCTCTTCAAAAGCCCCTCCGTGAGGACTCCCTTGCCCGCACCGACCTCCAGCACAACGTCACCGGGACCCACGTCGCTGCTGTCGAGGATCACGCGAAGGATATTTTTGTCGACTAGAAAGTTCTGTCCTATTCGGGTGTTAGGTCTGAGGAAGCTCTCGGGCATTATCCAGCGGCCCCCCGGTCGTTACAGATCGCAGTATCCTGCAATGAAAAAGCGGGATAACCAGAAGGTCTCCCGCTTTTTGATCCTTGGTCGGGACGAGAGGATTTGAACCTCCGACCCCTTGACCCCCAGTCAAGTGCGCTAACCAGGCTGCGCTACGTCCCGTAGGCGACGAACATTGTATCCTTGTTCGGTTTTCAGGTCAAGAAAGAATATGCAGGCACGTCCAGTGCTGATCAGGCCTGGGGCTCCCAGGTCTCACCGCACCTCTTGAGCACATACTCCCACTCTTCGTCGACATCCTTCTGGAGAGCCTCAATGACCGCCTGACCTGTCTCACCTTTGAGAAGGTGCCTGAACCTCCCCTGGGGTTTAAGGAATTCTTCCACGGGGACCCTTTTCTTCGGCTTGTAACCCAGCTTCCATTCACCGTCTATCACCTCGTAAACGGGCCAAAAACGGGTCTCAACGGCGAGTTTGCAGATATCCCTCTGAAGAGATGGTTCCAGCCTCCAAAAGAGGACACAGGGGGCAAGGACGTTGACGAAGGCAGGTCCCGGTGTCTCGATGGCCTTTTTGACCTTTTCGATGACCTCCATAGGGTTGTGGATCGTGGTCTGGGCCACGTAGGGAATGTGATGGGCCGCCATAATGACCGTCAGATCCTTGGGCTTCTGTATCTTCCCGGGGATGACCTTCCCAGCTGGAGCTGTAGATGTGTCGGCGCCCTTTGGCGTAGCGCTGCTCCTCTGGGCACCGGTATTCATGTAGCCCTGGTTGTTGTAGCAGATGTAGGTGAAGTCGTGTCCCCGCTCCGCTGCCCCAGAGAGGGCCTGGAGCCCTATGTCGTAGGTGCCCCCGTCGCCGCCGAAGGCGACGAACTTGATGTCCTTCGTTATCTTGCCCTTCTTCTTCAGTGCAACATAGGCCGCCTCGATCCCGGAGACGCTGGCGCCGGCGTTCTCGAAGGCGGAGTGAAGGAAGGGTACCCCCCAGGCGTTGTAGGGGTATATGGTGGTGGAGACCTCCAGGCAACCCGTTGCAGCGGTGACAACAACGGGCTGTTCAACAGCCAGGAGCGCCTGCTGGACCACCGTAGGCGCGCCACACCCCGGGCACATCCTGTGTCCCTGGCGCATGGCTCTTTCCTTTGTGATCAGGTCTTTCAGTTTGACAGCCATCCTGGTGCACCCCCTATTCCCTAAGGCCGAGGTATCTCTCCTCGGGGCTCATATTGTTGTTGATGAGGTCCATGAAGGCCTCCTCGGCGTTGTGGGGGAAGAAATCCCTTCCGCCCAGTCCATAAACGTATGTATTGGCAGGGATGTGGATACCGGCATCGTAAAGGGCTCCCTTTATCTCCGTGAAGAGCGGTGCCGGGGCCCCCAGGCTTGCCGCCCTGTCGAGAACCGCGATGGACTTGGCTCCCTTCAGGGCATCCACAACCGCTTTCGCCGGGAAGGGACGGAAGAGCCTTATCCTCAGGCACCCCACCTTGTGCCCCTTCTCCCTCAGACGGTCCACAGTATCCTTGGCGGCGCCGGCTGCAGACGACATTATCACCATGATGTGATCGGCATCGTCGGTCTTGTAGGTATCCACGACAGGGTAGTCGCGGCCTGTCTTCTTGGCGAACTCTCCGGCGACCTCCCGGTAGACCCTTTCCACGTGCTTCATTGCTTCGACCTGTTGCCGCTTGATCTCGAAGTAGTAGTCAGTCAGGGCAAGAGATCCGTAGGCAACCGGGTTATCGATATCGAGGAGAGGGAAGAGAGGATCCCTTTCACCGATGAAAGATCTGACCTCTTCGTCGTCCATGAACTCCACGGGCTCGAAGCAGTGGCTTGTGATGAATCCGTCCTGGCAGACGAAGACTGGCAGGAGAACGTCCTTGTGTTCTGCGATCCTGACGGCCATTATCATGGTGTCATAGACTTCCTGGCCGTCCTCGCAGTAGATGTGGATCCACCCGGAATCGCGCTCGGCCATGCTGTCGCTATGGTCGCAGTGGATGTTGATCGGCGCTCCCAGGGACCTGTTGACCAGGCCGAAGACGATGGGCGCCCTGTAGGAGGCTGCAATAGGGAAGATCTCGTGCATGAGGGCCACGCCGTTGGCGCTCGACGCCGTCATTACCCTGGCTCCGGATACAGCCGCGGCAAGGCAGGCGCTGATCGCAGAGTGCTCACTCTCGACGGTGACAAGGTTCGTGTCTACCAGGCCGTCAGCGACAAATTCCGAGAACTTCATGGGAATGTCCGTAGAAGGGGTGATGGGGTAGGCGGCGACCACATCAGGGTTGATCTGTCTCATCGCTTCTGCCACTGCCCAGTTCCCGGAAGTGATATCCTTTCTCGACATCCTGTTCACGTCCTTTCGATCGGCAGGGCTACTGCTCGATGAATTCTGATTCAGGCCGCATCTCTATGGCCTTCTTGGGGCAGACGGCGGCGCAGGTCCCGCACCCCTTGCAGAAGAAGTAGTCGATACCTGTTACCTTTCCTTCCGGAGTAGCCTTTATGGATTTGTCGGGGCACTGGATCCAGCACTGGAGGCAGTGAATGCACTCCTCCTCGTTCCAGACGGGGCGCATGCTCCGCCACTGTCCGGTCTGGACCTTCTCGGAGGTCGAGGCCGGTACCGTAGTTGCGAGAGGCAGATCTTTCCAGCCCTTTAACGAACTCATCCCTGCTGCACCTCCTCGTATCCGCGACGGATCGCGTTCTGGTTAGCCTTGAGGACCTTTTCTGGGAGTTTTGCCCCCATTTTGTGGGTAAAGTGGTCTATGAACGCATCAACGGGAACATCTTTGAAGAAGTGTGCCAATGCGCCCAGCATGGGTGTATTGGGTCTGTTCTGACCGAACTCTTCAAGGGTTATCCTGGTCGCATCGACGGTCATGAGCTTTACCGAATCCTTCAGACCCAGCTTCTTCTTGACGTTCGCCGGTGACTCGGGCGAGTTGATGATGTAGACGGTGGTTTCCTTGCCCCCCTCGGTGGGCTTGACGGCTTCGATCAGCGTGGGGTCGATCAGGACCACTATATCCGGGCTGAGGACTCCGGAACGATTCCTGATCGGTCTGTCCGATACCCTGTTGAAGGCCTTCATTGGTGCTCCCTGGCGCTCGGCTCCGTACTCGGGGAAAGACTGGGTGTGCTTGCCTGCCTCGAAAAGCACCTCCGCCAGGATGGCGGAACCCGTCTTGGCTCCCTGTCCTCCCCTTCCATGCCATCGAACTTCGATGACTTCCGACATAAATACCCCTCCTTCATGGAAGATGCGTTGGAACGGTCAATTGCGGTTAATCAAAAAAGCCAACTTAAATGATAACACACAACAATATAGATGCTCCCCGGCTAGCTTTGCCTCATGGGTCGCCGTGGGTAGGGGAGCAGTAAGAACTGCATCCTGAAGGTTATAATAATGAACCACCGGAAAGGTCCGGCTCTTCAGAATATTTCGTTCAGTGCATGTATATTGTATGTAAGCAAAACCTTGTGTCAAGCCTGAATAGTTTTTACACTGCTTCTCAGCTGCTCTTTTCGGAAGGGGAGTGCCCGTATTGATACCTCTGGGTGATATCCTGGCAAGAAGGGACCCGGCAAGCATGATCCAGATGATCTCCAACCATAAAGCGCCCTTTAGTGCCGTCGAGATCGGCTTCGGGAACGGCGAGTTCCTTCAGCATGCAGCATTGGAGAGACCCGATGGCCTTTTTTTCGGCATCGAGGTCTCAATCAACTGTGTAATGAAGGCTCTAAAACGGACACGGAGATCGTCGCTGGGCAATGTCCGTTTACTACTGGGAGATGCCCGTTTCCTGCTGAACGAATGTTTCCCCGAGGATTGGCTGGATGCTGTTTACATGAACTTCCCCTGCCCATGGCCAAAAAGCAGGCATGCAAAGAGAAGAGTGACATCCTGGGGATTCGGGGACGTTTTGGCGGGCGTCCTCAAGATTGGAGGGCTCTTCGAGCTGGTGACGGATGATGAAAGATACGCTGAGGATGCAGCCATTACGATACCATCCCACCCCGCGATAGAAATGGAAGCTTTCGAAGCGGACCCCTTGAGGAAAGTGCGCACCAAGTACGAAAGGAAGTGGATGGAAGCCGGTAGAAGGATCTACCTTCTTAGGTTCAGGAAGGAGAGATCTTTCAGAAGAAAAACCCTGGGAAGGGGAGTGGAGGAGTTGCACAAGGCTTTGGAAAGACCCTGTCCGGAACTGAGGGAACTCTCGACGCTCACGGGGAGGGAGGGAGGTCAGAAGGAGGCCAGGTGGGTATTCAGGGACTGTTATATCAACCCTGAAGGGGTGGTGCTGCTGGAGACTCTGACCTCTGATGAGGGTTTCGAACAGTCCTTCTTCTTCAGGATCGTTCCGAGAGGCCAAGGTTGCATGGTCAAGGTGGATGCCTCCACACGACCATTCACCACTCCATCGGTGTCAGGAGCCTTTCTGGAGGTAGTCTCCTTCCTCGAGGGAGGAGGGCTATGAACGGGTATGCTCTTTACCCCGTCGGTTTTGTGCGCTCTCCCATAACCAGACCGGTACCGCCCGATGATTTCCGTGGCATAAGATCGACGATCGAGATCCTGCCCGAATTCGAGGAGGCTTTGGAGGGACTGGAAGGGGAGAAGCACATCCTTGTTCTTTTCAGGTTTCATCTCTCCGAAGGGTTTTCCATGAAGGTCCATCCGAGAGGCGATCTTAACAGGCCACTCAGGGGCGTTTTCTCGACCTGCAGCCCCGACAGGCCCAACCAGATCGGCGCAAGCCTTGTCAGACTGAGCAAGGTGAAGGGTGCCACCCTGACAGTAGAGGACCTGGACGCAGTGGACGGTACGCCTGTAATAGACATCAAACCCTTCAGAGGGATAGACCGCAGATCAAAGGAGCTGGGGACTTCCCCGGGGGAGCGGGACAGTTGAAACAGGCCCGACCCACTTCCGGCCTTGTGCTTCATGCTTTGTTCAATATCCTTGGGCCTGGTGACGGCAAATCCTTCCTTGACCTCTTTTCGGGGACAGGGAGAGTAGGAGCCGAGGCCTGCAGAAGGGGTTTCTGTCCCGTAGTCCTGGTCGATTCCTGCAGAAGGGGTTTTCCGAAAACGGAGGGATCTGGAGGTTTGAATGAAACGGAGTTCCTGGGCATGGATATCCGACGGGCCCTGCTGGTCCTGGAAAAAAGGGGTCGACCTTTTGACGTGATCTTTGCCGATCCTCCCTACGGCATCGGATGGGTAGCGAGAATGGCCTCATTGAACTCCCGTCTCTCTGGTATCATGAAAGCGAAAGGACTGTTCGTTCTTGAACATTCCCGAAGGGAAGCGATCGATCCTGCCGGCTGGAAGGGGTGGGACCTTTACTCCCGGACTTACGGAGAGACTTTACTCACCTTTTTCAGCAAGAAGACGGAAAAAGAGGGGGAGACGCCTTGATCAGAGCGATGTATCCCGGGTCTTTCGACCCAATAACGAACGGGCACATATATATTGCCGAAAGGGCCGCGGCAATATTCGACGATCTCACCGTGGGTGTTCTCAACAACAATCAGAAGAAATACACCTTCTCCAAGGAGGAGAGGGAGACCATGACCAGGGAGGCCCTTAGCCACCTTTCCAACGTAAGGGTAAAACACTTCGAGGGTCTCCTGGTGGATTTTATGAGAGCCGAGAAGTGCCGTGTGATCATCCGGGGTCTTAGAGCTCTTTCGGATTTCGAGTACGAGTTCCAGCTTGCCCTCATGAACCGGCAGCTTGCACCCGAGATAGAGACCTTCTTTATCGTCACCGAAGCAAGATATTCCTATCTTTCCAGCCGGGCTGTGAAGGAGGTCTTTCATTTCGGAGGGGCGATCCACGATATGGTGCCCCCCGGAGTCTTCCGGAGGCTGAGAGAGAGATTCCCGCCCCTGCCAGGTTTCAGACAGGCCTGACGGGGAGGTTCCCTGATTCGCCGAAGAGCTCGGGGCTCTGGACCAGGTTTTCCCAGATCGAAGTGGCCCTGTATTCCAGATCGGCGATCATCCGCTGGTATGTACCCGGCCTGCCTTTGGGACGGGTTACGACGGGGAGCCTTGAGGCTGTCCTCATCTTCTTGAGGATCTCCTGTCCCTTTCTGTCCCAGCCCAGAACCCTTATGTAGGGAGGGCCAAGTCTTTGCGCTTTCCTGTTCGCACGATGGTCGAACCCCATGAGCGAGTGGCAGGCGAACCGCTGGATCTTGCTCCTTGGATACCTCCGACTGGTGCAAAGGCTTACGAACTCCTCGAAAGAGACGGCCCTGGCGGCGCTGGCCGTCAGGAGGTTCTCGATCCCTTCCCTCATCTCCGCAAACCTGGAGAGCCTGGAGGGGCCGTCTCTCATCAGCACTGTCCGCAGGATCCTCCAGAACACATCCAGGGAGAGTATGCATCTGCCCCTGGATATCTCCGTCTCAAGCATTGAAAGAGCTTCAGGGGGCATTACCATCCTTACCGGATCGGAGAGACCTTCGGTCCTTACGGTGTTCCTGATCCAGCCTGCCCCGGCAAAGGTCCCTGAAGATCCCGAGTGATACCCTGCCCCTGTCCTCTTGATCGGAGTTATCCGGAGGGGGTAGTTGCGCTCGATTATCCGCTGGACATACTCCTGGGCCAGGATATTGTTGGGGGATGAAAGCATCTCCCCGGCACCGGGCAGCAAGTGCTCTATGGCGAAGGTCCTTGCCTCGGCGTAGGAGAAGCCGCGGTTGAGTCGGTTCCTGAGGACCTTTTTGAAGGAGTCCGGTTCTTCCAACAGGATCCTTGCCGCAGCCTCCAGCGGTGCTTCGGGGTCTTCCATGCCGAATGAGAGGTGGGTAACGACACCGGTCATAGCCATCAGGTCCACCGCTGCCGATCCGAAGACCCCGGCGTTGTGGCAGGAGAAAGCCGTCGGAAGTTCCAGCACAAGGTTGGCGCCGAAACTGAGGGCCATCCGGGTACGGCTCCACTTGTCGATAAAGGCGGGTTCCCCCCGCTGGACAAAGCTCGACGATAGCACGACCACCGCTGCATCGGCGCCGGCTGTTTCCAGAGACCGGTTCATGTGGTATAAATGTCCATTGTGAAAGGGGTTATACTCGGCAATGATCCCGACAATGCTTTTCCCAAACATGGACCCGGACCTTCCTTCCTGTCATATATGACTACGATAGATCCGTGGAACGGTTCCGGTCAACACTTAAGGAGGTTTGAACAGGGATGAAGGTTCTAGTTCTCAACTGCGGAAGCTCCTCTCTGAAGTACCAGCTTTTCGACATGACTTCGGAGGAGGTCCTCGCGAAGGGCCTGGTGGAGAGGATAGGGATCGACGGTTCCAGGGTGAAGCATGAAAAGACCGGGGTCGAGCCTCTCAAGTTCGACATTCCTATACCCAACCACAAAGTAGGGATCAAGGTCGTTCTTGACACCCTTCTCGACGGGGACCAGGGGGTCATAAGGAATCTCGATGAGCTCAGAGCCGTAGGACACAGGGTAGTTCACGGCGGAGAAAAGTTCGCACGATCGGTGATAGTTACCCCCGAGGTCCTGGATGTGATCGAGGAGTGCGTCCCCCTGGCTCCGCTTCACAACCCGGCCAACCTTATGGGTATCAAGGCCATGATGGAGGTCCTGCCGGATGTTCCCCAGGTTGCTGTTTTCGACACCGCCTTCCATCAGACAATGCCCGATTACGCCTATATTTACGGCCTCCCCTTCCACTACTACGAGAAGCAGAGGGTCAGACGTTACGGGTTCCATGGTACAAGCCACTTCTACGTTGCCTACAGGGCAGCCGAGATGCTGGGGAAGCCCATAGAGGACCTGAAGATAGTAACATGCCACCTGGGTAACGGGAGCTCCATCTCTGCTGTAAAGGGAGGCAGATCGATCGACACGAGCCTCGGGTTCGGTACCGTCCCTGGCGTACTTATGGGAACCCGGTGCGGTGATGTCGACCCCACGGTCATCCTTTATCTTATGGAACAGGATGGCATCGACCCCAAGTCGATGAGCCATATCGTCCATAAGGAGAGCGGACTTCAGGGGATCTCCGGCATCAGCAGCGATCTCAGGGATGTTGAAGAGGCCGCCGCCGAGGGTAACGACAGGGCAAGGCTTGCCCTTGATATTCTCTGTTACGGTATCCGCAAGCACGTATGTGCCTATGCAGGTGCCATGGGTGGTATCGATGCCATCGTCTTTACCGCAGGCATCGGCGAGAACAGCACTACCGTCAGGAGAATGGTCTGCCAAGGGCTGGAGTTCCTGGGGGCGAAGATAAACCTGGAAAGGAACAACGTAAGGGGCAAGGAGGCTTTCATTAACGAGCCGGATTCCAGGGTGAGCATCATGGTGGTGCCGACCAACGAAGAGCTCGTCATAGCAAGGGACACCAGGGAGCTCGCGATAGGGTAGGAAGAGGTCATGAAGAAGAGGGGAAGGAGCAGTGCCCCTGGGATAATGGTAAAACCCCGGGAATGGTCGTGTACCTTTGACGGCGGAGCAGTGGCCGTTTCGAATGAGCCGCTGTCGATCAAGTGCGAACTACCTCTTTCGGGGTACATAGACCATTGGGGGCAGGAGTACAGGTTCAACGATCCCGTGCTCGTCCTCGCAACCGTTACGGGCGATACTTCAGGACTGGTGGTCGAACTTGCCATAGAAGCCAGAACGGAAGTTGACTGTGCGAGATGTCTGGAGCCCACCCCTCTTGAAATTTCAGAGGTTTTCCGTTACTTTTATAAGCCGCTGCCGGAGACAGAGGGCGGTCAGGGTCAGGAGAAAGATGCTGAAGGCGACGAAGACCTGGTCCTGGTCTCAGCTGTAGAGGGGGAGATCGATCTTTCCGATCAGGTCTGGGAGTATCTCATTCTCTCCCTTCCCGAGAAGGTGCTGTGTTCCGAGGAATGTCAGGGCATTTGCCCCGTCTGCGGTAAGAACAAGAACAGCGGCGAGTGCCGATGTCCAGGTCACGAGACCGATCCGAGGTTCGACGTCCTGGCTGAATTGATCGATGATACAGGGGAAAAAGCTCCCGGGAAAGGAGGAAACAGGAATGGCCGCTCCAAAAAGTAGAACGTCCCATACCAGGACCAGACAGAGAAAGGCCCAGTGGCTAGGGTCTTTGAAGAGCCCGGGAACCACGGTCTGCTCCAACTGCGGGGAAGTAACCCAGATGCATAGGGCCTGCCCCGAGTGTGGACATTATCGTGGACGTCAGGCAGTCGAGAAGAAGGCTGAAGGTGAAGAGAAGAAGGGTTCCTGATCCCGTTCCCGACGGGTTCATTATCGAAAGACCGAGCAAGATCAGGGGGGAATTGCCCCCTGATCTTTTTATGTCCAACTTTAGAGCTGATGTAACTCACCCCGTTGCCGTCGTCCGTCGGTCCCCATGTTCCCGGGGAGGACCTCCGCTCGGGTGGTCTCTGTTCCTGGGAAATTGTTCTTCGGGAGGTCCTCCACGGATGTTTTGTTCCGCCATATCCCGTGTTATATCCCGGGGTTCATATCCCGAGTTTCATTCCCGAGTTTCATATTGACTAACAATGTCCGGGACATTATACTTCCTGATCATATAACCTGATATTAGCACCAGATAGCAAAGGAGAAGAGCCATGGAAAGGTCTGCTGGCAGAAAGATCCGCCAGACCAGGGTCATCTCGGAGCTCGAGGCCAACCCTCTCCTTACCGATGAGGAGATCGCCGGGAGACTGGGTGTAAGCGTTAGCACTGTCAGACTGGACAGGGCGATGCTTGGCATCCCGGAGGTCAGGGAGCGGATGAGGTCCATGGCAAACCAGGCCGGTAGCAGGCTCAGGTCGCTGAAGCGGGAGGAGGTCATCGGTGAGCTCCTGGACCTCCAGCCCGGCGAGTGGGCCCTCTCAACTCTCCAGACATCGCAAGAGATGGCCTTTCGTCACACTCATTTCGTTTCGGACCACTACATCTACGCCATGGCGAGTTCCCTGGCAATAGCCGTCATTGAGGCGGACATGGTGGTCACCGGTTCGGCAAGGGTTCGGTTCCGGTCTCCCGCCAGAGTGGGCGAAAGGCTTGTGGCCAGGGCGAAAGTCGGCACAAAAAAGGGAAACAAAAACGTTGTTAGTGTGAGAATTAGAGTAGGAGAGCAGGAGATATTCGTCGGACGGTTCATTACGGTAGAGAAGGAATGCCTGAACGGATCCTTTGAGTCAGAGAGGTGTGATCCCGGTGTTGCTGGCTCTTGATGTAATGGGAGGGGACAATGCCCCCCTTGAGACCTGTGCTGGAGCGGTAATGGCTTGTGAAAGGTTCGCTGATCTGGAGTTGGCGCTGGTGGGGGACACGGAGGCTGTCAGGCCCCTGTTGGAGAAAGCCCCCGCCTCCGTCAGGACCAGGCTGCACCTGGTCCACGCAGAAGAAGTGATAACCATGGATGAGCCCCCTGCGGTGGCCGTGAGGAAGAAGAGACATTCAAGTCTGCGGATAGCCATGCAGATGGTCCGTTCCGGGGAGGCCCAGGGCTGTGTCTCCGCGGGGAGCACCGGTGCCATAGTTGCGGGAGGCGTGCTTGTCGTTGGACGGATCCCCGGAATAGAAAGACCCGGGCTGGGAGTCCCCCTTCCAGCCGTGGACAGGATATCGATGCTGATAGACATAGGGGCGACGGTCCGGTGCAAACCCCTGAACCTATATCAGTTCGCCCTGATGGGTGACGTTTACATGAGAAAGATAATCGGGGTCGAGAGCCCTTCCATAGGACTTCTCTCTAATGGGCAGGAGGAGGTCAAGGGGGACGAACTGATAATCGAGGCGAGGGAGTTCTTCAGAAAAAGTCGCCTCAACTTCATCGGAAACGTGGAAGGCGGGGCCATTCCTTTCGGTGCGGCCGACGTGGTGGTTTGCGAAGGACTTACGGGGAACATCCTGCTCAAGTTCATCGAGGGAACCGGGGAAGCGATGTACTCCCTTGTACGGGAGGAGATCAGCAGGCGTTTCCTGGCAAAGGTCGGAATGCTGTTCATGATCCCCATGCTCAAGGACATGTGGGCACGGTTCAACTACGAGGAGACAGGAGGAACGCCTCTCCTTGGGGTCAACGGGGCCGTCATCAAGGCCCATGGAAGGTCCAGGGCAAGGGCCATATGCGGTGCGGTCGGGGTCGCGCGGGAGTTCGTGATGAAGAGGGGTTTTGAGACCATAGCCCAAGAACTTGCCGAGGGAGTGATAAGAGAATGAAACACAGGCGGTGTACCCCTGTAGTGCTTCTCGGAACGGGCATGAGTGTGCCCGATAGGATCCTGACCAACAAGGACCTGGAGAAGATAGTGGATACCAGCGACGAGTGGATTCTGGAGAGGACAGGGATAAGTGAGAGAAGGATAGCCCCCGCTGGAGAGGTGACCAGCGATCTTGCCGCCAGGGCGGGTATGGCTGCCCTGGATGCGGCCTCGGTCTCGCCGGAAGAGCTGGACATGATCATTGTAGGGACGAACTCGCCGGACAAGCTATTCCCTGGAGTCGGCCCGATGGTCCAGTCCATGATAGGCGCCTCCAGGGCCGGAGCCTGCGATGTTCAGGCAGGGTGCACTGGTTGTGTCTACGCCATGATGTTGGCCTCGTCGGGGATCAGGGCCGGGTTCTGGAAAAAGGTACTGGTGATCGGGGCGGAGGCCCTTTCCAGGATAGTCGACTGGAAGGACCGCAATACCTGTGTGCTCTTCGGTGATGGTGCTGGAGCCGCTCTTCTGGGAGCCGGAGAGGGAGAGGACGGAGTCCTGGCCGCTGAAGTCCATGCCGACGGAAGCCTTAGCGATTACATAGAACTTCCTGGTGGCCTGGCCGCCCACCCTGCAACGAACGAGACCGTCGAACAGGGGCTGCACTTTGTAAAGATGAAGGGCAACGAGGTCTTCAAATACGTCAACAGGGTGATCCCTCCCTTTGTCAGGGATCTATGCGACCATGCAGGACTTGAAGTGGGAGATATTGACGCCTGGATCTTTCACCAGGCGAATCACCGGATAATAGAAGGTGTCATGCGGAGGCTCGATGTCCCGCTGCAGAAGGCGGTGATCAACCTCCAGAAGTACGGGAACACTTCGGCAGCGTCGGTATTCCTCGCGCTTCATGAGGGTCTTGCCGAAGGGAGGATCACCAGGGGAGACAGAGTGATGCTGGTGAGCTTCGGGGCAGGGATGACCTACGGGGCAATGATCATCAGGATCTGAGGTGGTTTATATGTTCAGGAACAACAGGGTTGCCAGACTTCTTAATATAGAATATCCGGTACTCCAGGGTGGCATGGCCTGGGTCGCCGATGCAGACCTTGCAGCAGCTGTAAGCAACGGTGGAGGTCTGGGGGTCATCGCGGCAGGCAGCATGCCCCCTGATGTCCTCGAGAGGCAGATAGTCAAGGCCAGGTCTCTGACAGACAGGCCCTTCGGTGTCAATATAATGCTTCTCTCCCCGACGGTGGACGATGCCCTGGAGATCGTGGTCAAGAACCATGTCCCAGTGGTGACGACAGGTGCAGGGGCACCGGGAAAGGTGATCGAGCGTCTCAAACCCCTGGGGACAAAGGTCATACCCGTCATCGCCTCGGTAGCCCAGGCCAAGAGGGTGGAGAAACAGGGTGCCGATGCGGTGGTGGCCGAGGGTATGGAGGCAGGAGGCCACATAGGGGAGATCACCACTATGGTTTTGGTCCCCCAGATCGTCGATGCCGTCGATATTCCCGTTATCGCGGCAGGAGGTGTCGCCGATAAAAGAGGGGTCCTGGCGGCGTTCTCCCTTGGAGCAGAAGGGATCCAGGTGGGGACCCGCTTCGTGTGCGCAACCGAATCCAACGCCCACAGCGCCTACAAGAACGAGATACTCAAGGCCAGGGACAGAAGCACGGTAGTTACAGGGGCCAGTACGGGTCACCCGGTCCGCTGTATCCGGAACAGGCTTACCAGGGAGTTCGAAAGGCTCGAGAAAGCCGGTGCCTCGGTGGAAGAGATAGAGAAACTCGGCACAGGTCGTCTGAGGGCGGCCGTGGTCGACGGGGATGTAGACTTCGGTTCCGTAATGGCAGGGCAGTCGGCGGCACTGGTGGACAAAATACAGCCGGCTGCGGATATCATCAGGGAACTTTTCGACGGGACCCAGGATATGATCGAAAGACTCCAGGGTCTTTCAAACCGATGATGCTTTTGGAGGTATACCGATGAAGTATGCCATTGTTTTTCCAGGCCAGGGCGCCCAGGAGGTCGGTATGGGCAGGGACCTCTTCGAACGTTTTGCCTCCTCCAGGTCGGTCTTTGAGAGATCCGACGAGGCTCTGGGTTTCAGCCTGAGCAGGATGATCTTCTCCGGTCCCGATGAAGAACTGAAGAAGACCGAATACGCCCAGCCCGCTATCCTGACAATGAGCATGGCCGTATACAGGTGCCTCGAAGAGGAAACGGGGGTGGAGTTCGCACCCGAGTTCGTTGCCGGGCACAGTCTTGGAGAATACACCGCCCTGGTGGCCTCGGAGACCCTCACCCTTGAGGACGGTGTAAGGCTTGTCCACCTCAGGGGGAAACTCATGCAGGAGGCTGTGCCCCTCGGTAAGGGTTCTATGGCTGCAATTATCGGACTTGACAGGGAGTCGGTGATATCCATATGTGAAACGGCGTCCTCCCTGGGGGTGTGTCAGGCGGCCAACTTCAACGCTCCCGGCCAGATAGTGATATCCGGAGAAAGGGAGGCTGTCGACAAAGCTGTCTCCATGTGCAAAGATGCAGGGGCAAAAAGGGCTCTCCCGCTGAAGGTTAGCGCCCCTTTTCATTGTAGTCTTATGCGACCAGTTGCCGACAGGTTGAGAGAATCCTTTTCCCAGTGCAGCTGGAACAGGCCTAAATGGCCCCTGATAGCGAACGTTTCGGCGGGGGTGGAGTCCGATGTGGAAAGCATCCAGGAGGCGCTCTTTCTCCAGACATTCATGCCTGTGCTATGGTCGGGGTCAATAGAATTAATGATCTCCAGGGGAGTCAGGTCTTTCCTCGAGGTCGGACCCGGCAGCGTCCTTTCAGGCCTGATAAAGAGGATCTCGGCAGACTCCAGATGCCTTTCGGTCAATGACCACGAAGGTATCGGAAAGGTGATTGATTTCCTTAAAGGAGGGCAATATGATGAACCCTGATAGAAGGGTTGCCCTGGTGACCGGCTCTGGACGCGGAATTGGAAGGGCAATAGCGCTGGAAATGGCAAACCTCGGACACAGGGTGGCTGTTAACTACCGTTCTTCATCCTCGGCCGCCGAGAGCCTTGTTGCCGAGATCGAGTCCTTGGGAGGTTCGGCTGTGGCCTTCAAGGCCGATGTCTCCTCTGCACCCGAGGTGGAGAGGCTCTTCTCCGAGACAGAAGCAGCTATGGGGCCTGTGGATATACTAGTCAACAATGCCGGTATAACCAGGGACGGTCTGATCATGAGGATGAAAGATCCCGACTGGGAGGACGTTATCAGGACTAACCTTCTGTCGGTCTTTCTTACCACCAGGCAGGCCGTCAGGAACATGGCACGCTCCCGCTGGGGCCGAATAGTCAATATTAGCTCGGTGATAGGCATTATCGGTAATGCAGGTCAGGCCAATTACGCCGCCGCAAAGGCCGGGGTGATAGGGCTTACGAAGAGTACCGCAAAGGAGTTCGGCTCCAGGGGTATCACTGTCAATGCAGTAGCCCCGGGTTTTATCGAGACGGATATGACCGCAGTGCTTGACGAGAAGGTAAGGTCCCAGATGGTCCAGCAAATCCCTGTAGGAAGACCGGGGCGTCCGGAAGATGTGGCTGCGGTGGTAAGGTTCCTTGTATCTGAAGAAGCTTCCTATGTCACTGGCCAGGTAATAGCCGTCGATGGCGGAATGACCATGGCCTGATCCATGAAAAGAGTTTTTCGGGAAGGAGGTGAAGGAGATGAAGATGGAAGAGATCACGGCAAGACTCAAGGAGATAGTGATGGACAGGCTGGATGTCGAAGAGGATCAGATCAAACCGGAGGCCTCCTTTGTGGAGGATCTCGGAGCCGATTCTCTTGATATCGTCGAGCTGATCATGGGGATCGAGGAAGAGTTCGATATCGAGATACCCGACGAGGACGCGGAGAAACTCACCAATGTCGGCGAAGCAATGGATTACATCAAGGGCAAACTGGGTGTTGAAGAGTAAACGAGAGAATAACAGGGGTTTATGCGGGGATGCGCCGCATAAACCCCTAAACTCCGTTACCAGCTTCCCCAGCCGGGACAGCTGGAACAGAAGGAGTGAAACGATTTGAGAAGGGTTGTCATTACAGGGATGGGCGTAGTCTCCCCCATCGCCAATGGAAGGGAAGAATACTGGAGGTCGCTGAAAGAAGGGAGGAACGGCGTCGGCAGCATTACGCTTTTCGACCCCGCCGATTACTCCGTTCGTATTGCCGCCGAAGTCCGGGATTTCGATCCGGAGAACTGGATGGAACGCAAGGAGGCAAGGAGGGCCGACCGGGTCATCCAGTTCGCTGTCGCTGCCTCCGATATGGCGGTCAATGACGCCTCTCTGGATGTAGACAGCCTGGACCCAGATAGATTTGGAGTTTTTATCGGGAGCGGCGAAGGCGGCATCTCCACCATGTACGAAGGAATGAAGGTCCTTTTGGAGAAGGGGCCTTCCAGGGTGGGGCCTTTCTGCGTTCCCATGATGTTGAGTAACATGCCTGCCGCCTACGTGGCCATCCGATTCGGAGCGAGAGGGCCTAACATCTGTGTCGTGACGGCCTGTGCTACTGCCACACATACCATGGGAGAGGCGTTCCATACGATCGTAAGGGATGACGCTGATATAATACTTACCGGCGGGACCGAAGCCGCCATTTCTCCTGTAGCTGTCGCTGGCTTTGCTGCCATGAAGGCCCTTTCGACGAGGAACGACGACCCTCTCCATGCTTCGAGGCCCTTTGATGTCGACAGGGACGGCTTCGTTATGGGCGAAGGGGCGGGAGTGATTGTCTTTGAAGAACTGGAGCATGCCAAAAGAAGAGGGGCCAGGATCTTTGCAGAAGTGAAGGGTTTCGGTTCCACTTGCGATGCCTATCACATCACTGCTCCCGACCCGGAAGGGAACGGTCCCGCAAAAGCAATGCTCCAGGCCGTTAACAAGGCCGGGTGGGAACTCGACGAGGTGGACCTTATCAACGCCCACGGTACATCGACCAGCCTGAACGATACAATGGAGTCTTCGGCGATCAACAGGGCTTTCGGAGAGCATGCCGGAAAGACCCTCGTCCATTCCACCAAATCAATGATCGGACACACCCTTGGAGCGGCAGGGGCGCTTGAGTCCATCGCCGCCATTCAGGCCATAGTAGAGGGGGTTGTTCACCCCACTGCCAACTGTTTCAACCCCGATCCGGAATGTCCCATAAACGTTGTACCAGACGGGAAACCCATACAAAGGGAGATCTCCAGGGTCCTCGTCAACAATTTTGGTTTTGGAGGCCATAACGGGGTTGTAGCGATAGAGAAGTACAGAGGTTAAAGTGGGAAGATCCTCCAGGACCAGGACAAGGACCGAAGATAATCCGAGCCCGGAGGTGCTTGAAAAGCTCCTGGCTTATAGATTCAGGGACGGACAGTTGCTGCTGGAAGCTCTGACCCATGCATCCTTTTCCAACGAGAACGGTCTCGGCTACTGCAACGAGAGACTGGAATTCCTCGGGGATGCCGTTCTTGAGCTCTGTGTGTCGGAGATACTCTTCAAAAGATTCCCGGAAGCGACCGAAGGGGAACTCTCTGCGAGAAGAGCATCGATCGTATGCGAGGACACCCTGAGCGCCTGGGCGATCAAGATGGGGATCCCCTCCTTCCTGAGATTGGGAAGGGGGCTTTGCAGAAGCGGCGGTCGAGAACAGCCCGTATTAAGCGCTGACGCTGCTGAGGCAGTGTTCGGAGCAGTGTTTCTCGATGGAGGGTTTGAAGCGGCCCGAAGAGTGATAGAGCAGCACCTGCTGAGCTCCGTAGAACTTGAGGCCCCGGTTCCAAGGAATCCAAAAGCAGACCTTCAGGAGCTCATGGAGAAAAGGGGACTTGGCAAGCCCGACTACGAAATCACTGAGCAGGTCGGCCCTCCTCATGCACCTGTCTTCAGGGTGAAAGTAACGAGCTTGGGAGAGATGCTTGGCGCCGGGGATGGGAGGACCATCAGGGAGGCTGAAAGGAAGGCTGCAGAAAAGGCCCTGGAACTACTCTGCGAAAAATAATGCAACCGGTTGCATTTTCCCCCATCTCTGATAAAATCCTCCTTGAGGGGATGGGTGCCTGAAAATGAGAGATATGGGCCTTACAGGCAAGCTTAATAGGAAAAATAATGAGGGTTGCAGATCCCAGAAGGGGTCTGCACCCTTTTTTGTATGAAGGAGGTGGTCTCATGCTGAAGGAGAAAGCGAAAGTAATGAATGAACAGGAAATGGAGAGGGCCCTCAAGAGGATGTCCCACGAGATCCTTGAAAAGAACAGGGGCCTGAGGGACATGATACTAGTGGGTATCCAGAGGAGGGGAGTCTACCTGGCCAACCGGCTGAGGGATATCTTCATCGGACTGGAATCCCTGAAGGTCCCGACGGGGGTCCTGGATATCACCCTCTACAGGGACGACCTGACGCTCCTGCATGACCAGCCGGTGGTCCACAGTACAGCCATACCGGAGGACGTGAACGCCAGGAGGATACTTCTCGTGGACGATGTGCTCTACACGGGGCGCACGATCCGGGCCGCCCTGGATGCCCTGATGGACCTGGGCCGACCCTCCTGGGTGCAGCTTGCGGTACTCATAGACAGGGGGCATCGAGAACTGCCCATCCACCCCGATTATGTGGGCCGGAGCGTACCAACTTCAAAGAATGAGGTCGTGGAGGTCCGGGTAAAGGAGCTGGACGGACTCGACGAGGTCGTTATATGTGAGAGGGAGGGGTCCTGAAGAATGGAGTGGAGACATCGTCACGTTCTTGACCTTGACTCCTGGGACAGGTCAGAGCTCCAGCACATCCTTGAACAGACCCGGTCAATGGACGAACTCCTTGACAGGCCGATCAAGAAGGTCCCTGCCCTTAGGGGGAAACTGGTGGTGAACCTTTTCTTCGAGCCATCAACAAGGACCAGGGTCTCCTTTGAGTTGGCGGAAAAGTTCCTCAGCGTTGATGTGGTCAACTGGACAGCCTCCGGATCGAGCACAGGCAAGGGGGAGACCCTGAGGGATACTGCCTGGACACTGGAAGCCATGGGAGCCGATGCGGTGGTAGTAAGGCACGGTGCAGTGGGTGCAGCGGATTACCTGGCGAAAAAACTTAGGAGGAGCGTTGTCTTTAACGGTGGTGACGGGGCACACGCACATCCGACCCAGGCCCTTCTCGATCTTTACACAGCATGGAAGAGCCTGGGAGACCTCCATGGCCGCAAACTGGCCATGATCGGTGACGTACTTCATAGCCGTGTGGCCAGAAGCGATATTATCGCTTTCAGCAGGATGGGAGTAAAGGTCGAACTATCAGGGCCTCCGACCCTGATGCCCCGTGCGCCGGAGGCCCTGGGGGCCACTTTCCGCAAGGACCCGCATGATGCCGTAAGGGATGCCGACATTATCTACCTGCTGAGGATACAGCGGGAGAGGCAGGAAGAGGGAATGTTCCCCTCTCTGGATGAATATCACCAGTTCTTCGGTGCCGACAGCAGGCTCATGGGGTCGGCCAGGCCCGACGCCTTGGTGATGCACCCGGGACCCATCAACCGGCGAGTGGAGATCTCAAGCGAGGTGGCCGACGGGCCTCAAAGCATGATCCTGGGCCAGGTGCGGAGCGGTGTTGCACTAAGGATGGCTCTTCTTTTTGTATGCCTTGGAGGTGTAAGACAGTGAAGATTCTTCTCCACAACGCCATTCTTTTCGACGGGGTCAGTCTTTTCGGAAAAGAGACGGACGTAGCTATTGACGGCGGCCTTATCGAAGCCATCGGAGAAGCCGACCTCAGAGGAGGCTTTGACGTCATTCACGACCTTTCTGGAAAGATCCTCTGCCCCGGTTTTATCGACCTTCACTGCCATCTCAGAGATCCCGGTCAGGAGTGGAGAGAAGATCTGTTTTCGGGATCAGCGGCCGGTGCGGCTGGAGGTTTCACGACCCTTGTCTGCATGCCCAATACGGATCCTCCGCTGGACAGCCCCGCCCTGGTGAGTTATGTCCTGGAAAAGAGCGAAAGATCCCCCGGTTCGAGGATCCTGCCTGCAGGATGCGTCAGCAGGGGGAGAAAGGGCAAGGTTCTGGCCGAGATGGGCAAAATGGCCAAGGCTGGTGCCGTCATCTTCACCGATGACGGAAGCCCCGTGAGCGATACAGGGCTCCTCAGACTGGCCCTCCAGTACAGCTCCTGGCTGGGTGTCAGGCTCATGGAGCATCCAGAGGAGAAATCACTGACCGCATATGCCCAGGTCAACGAGGGCATCTGTTCAACCCTCTCGGGGCTCAAAGGGTGGCCATCGTCGGCGGAGGCCTCCGACATTTCGAGGGGTGTCTCTCTCTGCAGGGATACAGGGGTCCCTATTCACTTCACCCACGTCAGCGCGGAGGATTCACTCCGTGTCCTTAGGGAGGCGAAAGCATCGAAGTTGCCCGTTACATTCGACGTTACCCCCCACCACCTCTGTCTTTCAGAAGAGAATGTCATCGAGGGAGGGTATGACAGTGTCTTCAAGGTCAATCCCCCCCTCAGGTCTCGCAGGGACAGGGATGCTCTGTGGGAAGCCGTTGCGGAAGGGATCGTCGACGCCATTGCGACGGACCACGCCCCCTGGCACCTTGACGAGAAGGACCTGCCCTTCCAGGAGGCCTCTTTCGGGATAGCATCCCTGGAATGTGCCGTGGCTGCAGTTCTTACTGAATGGGAAGACCGGGGCAGACCCTGTTCCCTGGAGAGGCTGCTTGGACTCTTCACCTCTGGTCCTGCATCCATACTTCCAGGAGAGTGGGGAGGAGCAGGGGCAGGGCGTATCGAGGTAGGTCTGACGGCCGATCTTACCGTTCTGGACCCCGAACTCGAACGGATCGTCAATGTGGAGGAGTGGAAGAGCAAGGCCAGGCTGACCCCCTGGAACGGGAGACGGCTTAGGGGGTGGCCTGTGATGACAATGGTCGGAGGGAGAACTGTTCATCCCGTCGAGGATATAGACAGGGGGTTGAGCTAGTGGATCGTTCCGGGGATCCCATGAAAGGACCGCCGGCTGACAGGAGAGGGTCTATCTCCTTCTCCCGGCCTCTCGGAGACCACTGTGTGCATATGGGGATAGAACTCGAGGGTCTGTCTTCAAAGGCAATACCTGGTCAGTTCTTCCTGATCAGGGAGAGAGGGGTTCTTGACCCTCTTCTTGGACGGCCCCTTGCCCTGGTGGCATCAGAAGGTAACGTCCTTGAATTCCTCTTTAGGGTCTCCGGAAGGGGTACAGCTCGACTGGCTACGCTTCCTCCGGGCGCCGCTCTTGAATTGAGAGGGCCCTGCGGGAACGGATTCCCTGAACCTGTCCGGAATGAACTCGTTCTGGTAGCCGGCACGCTCGGGATCGCTCCCTTCATCGGCATTCCCTCCTTCTGTTCAGAAAGGGTCCGTATCACAGCGGTGCTGGGGGTTCCGGGAAAGGGCTGGGAACCATTCGTCGAGTGGTGTTCGGAGAGGTTTACGGGGATCCGAATCAACTCCGATGACGGCTCCATTGGAAGGCATGGAGATCCTGTGGAGGACACTCTTCTCATTGTTGGACAGAGGCACGAGGTCTGGGGGTGCGGACCGGAAGCCATGCTGCGAGGGCTGGGCAGGGTCCATGAAAAGGGGTGCGACAGACTCCTTGTCAGCCTGGAAAAGAGAATGGCCTGCGGGACCGGAGGATGCCTGGGTTGTTCCATCAGGACGGGTTCGGGATCGAAACGGGTCTGTGTTGACGGTCCCGTCTTCGAATGGCGCCAGGTCTTCGGTGGCAGTCATGAAATCTAGTCTCAGAACGGAAGTTGGCGGCGTCAGCCTTGAAACGCCGGTGATAGTGGCTTCCGGCGTCTGGCCCATGGATCCCCGCCTCTGGCCGGCGGGATCCATTGAGGGGGTTGGAGCAGTATGCAGCAAGGGGATGACCCTCGAACCAAGAGAGGGGAATCGGGGCTTAAGGATCGTGGAGACCTATTCAGGTGTTCTGAACAGCATCGGGCTTCAGAACCCCGGGGTGGAGCATTTCATCGCCGAGGAACTGCCTCTCCTTGATAATTCCGGTAGACCTGTCATAGTGAATGTAGCTTTCGAGACCCTTGAGGATCTCGGCAAGATGCTTGAGAGGCTTAAGTCCTTCAGATCCATGGTAGTGGCGGTTGAGATGAACGTATCCTGCCCCAACGTTTCGAGGGGAGGGATGTCATGGGGAGTTCACCTCGAAAGCCTCGGAAGCGCCGTTTCGATGGCAAGGGAGGTCTGGGAAGGACCCTTGTGGGTAAAACTGTCCCCGCAGGCCCCATCGATAGGTGAATTTGCAAGGGCCAGCCAGGAGGGCGGAGCCCAGGCAGTAGTGGTTGGGAACACCTGGCTCGGTATGGCCATAGACAATGACCTTGAGAGGCCCTTCTTCGAGAACGTATTTGCCGGACTTTCAGGGCCCGCGATATTGCCCCTGGCTCTCAGGGCGGTCTGGGAGGCTGCGGGAGCAGTGGATATCCCCGTCATTGGATGCGGTGGTATAGCAAGGCCCGGTGATGCCCTTTCCATGATCCTTGCAGGTGCCTCTGCTGTCGAGGTCGGAACGGCCCTGTTCATTGATTCCGGCCTTCCCGCATCTATCTGCAGGGAACTTGAAGCGAACCTGACGAAAAAGGGACTTGCATCGGTGAGAGAACTGGTTGGAAGGGCCCGTAACTATCAAGGGGAAATTGGAGAAAGGCTCCGATGACGAGAAGAGATGGACCCGACTTGATATTGGCCGTGGATGTGAAGAGGCCCGCCGAAGCCGAAAGGATCCTGGATCCCCTTAAGGGGAACCTCCGTTATGTCAAGATAGGCCCAAGGCTTTTCGCCGCGGGGGGGATGCGATTCGTACGGCGCGTAATCAGGGCGGGGTTCAGTGTCTTCCTTGACCTGAAATTGCATGACATCCCCAACACCGTAGCAGAAGCGGTGGACCTTTTTGCCCGTAACGGCATCTGGGCGCTGACGCTTCACGCTTCGGGAGGGGAAGAGATGCTCCGGGCCGCGGGATCAGCGAAGGTCGGTGCCGGTTCAGCCTTGATGCTACTGGGTGTAACGGTCCTGACCAGCATGGACCAGAGATCCCTTGACATGACATCTCCCGGGTCAGGGCTGCAAGGGACGATCCTGAGCCGGGCACGGCTCTGTGAGGATTGCGGTCTTGACGGTATAGTCTGTTCTCCGAGAGATCTTCCCCTTATTGTTCCTCGTTTCACTGACAGGCTCGTCACGGTTGTCCCCGGGATCAGGGACGGTCAGGGGGTCCAGGACGACCAGAAGAGGACGGCCTCCCTGGAAGATGCGCTGGAGATGGGGGCAGACTACGTCGTTATTGGAAGGCCCATCGTAAGGGCTCCATTGCCGTTGGAGGCCATGTCCGCATATTCTGAGCGTCTTGAGCGCTGGAGGGGAAATAATGGATATTAACCATCCGGACAGTATCACGGCCCTTATGAAAGAGACTGGAGCCCTGCAGGAGGGTCATTTTGCGCTCTCCTCCGGGCTTCACAGCGGCCACTACCTACAGTGCGCCCTTTTCCTGATGTACCCGGAAAATGCGGCCCTCGCCGGTTCCCTTCTTGCAGGTAAGCTCTCTGACCCTCGACCGTCTCTCGTTGTCTCTCCTGCTATTGGCGGGGTCATCATAGGACATGAGGTGGCCAGGAGTCTGGGCGTACCCTTTATTTTCTGCGAAAGAGAGAAGGGATCGATGAAACTAAGAAGATTTCCTTCCCCTGGTCCTGTCGGATACGTCATCGTGGAAGATGTGGTCACCACGGGAAGATCAACGCTGGAGACAAAAAATCTAATGGATGATCTGCCAGGGACTTCCTTTCTGGGGGCCGGGTGTATCGCCGACCGCAGCGGCGGCATGACCGGTCTGGGTTCGGATCTGGTTTCACTGGTCAGTTTTGATTTCCCCAATTACAGCAGGGAGGAATGTCCCTTTTGCAGGAAGGGTGTTCCCCTTTCCGAGCCTGGCAGCCGGAGGCTTTCGCCCTGAGGCCGGGCAAGGTTTCGATCTGTCTTTACAGGGGGCATTGTATTTGATTGAAAATGTGTCCAGGAAAAAGAGACCCCGGGAGTGGTCGCGGGTCGTTCTTCTGTCCCTGATAATGGTCATTATCCTTCTCGGCGGTAGATGCGAAGCTTTAGAGGTCTGGGTTACCAACCCCTGGCTAGCCATGCTGACCCGCTTCATCGGTGGTGTCCAGGTGACGGTCCAACCGGTGGTGACATGGGGAGAGAAGGGGGAGGCAGTAAAGGCACGAAAACTTCCCCCGGCCGGAGCGGTCGTTATCACGCTGGACCACGTTGAGGGGATACGGCTTCTCGGAAAGGGTTTTGAAGGAAAATACTCGGCATTTCTACTGTTCGACAGGATGCCATCAGTGGCGGACGTTGACGAGAGCTTCATGGATCCCGCAGCCCTTCCCTTTATCGGGCTCCGGATACTCCAGATACTTTCCTCCTGCAAACCCGGAGAATACGACTATTTCCAGAGAAGGCTGGCTGAGTTCCAGGCCCGGCTTGACAGTACTGTGATCGTCGGAAGGAACATGATAGGCGAGAGCGCTATCCTTGACCTTTGCTGGAAGTACGGAAGATGGCTGCAGGCTGCTTCCGGGAGGACGGTAAGGCCTCCTTCCCATGTCAAGGAGGAGTGGTCGCGTTCACAAGCCATGGATGTCCTCGATACCGCCCTTGGTGAAGCGAGAAGACAGGGCTGGATAATTGTAGTGGACCCATGGACACCAGACGTGGTAAGGGAAAGGCTCGAGGAGAACTCCAGATCCATAGAGCTTCCCGCTCCAAGGATGGAGGGGGACTTCATCCTCTTTCTTTATGACCAGTACCTTAGGATCTGGGACTTTCTAAGGAGGCATCCCTGAGAGTTCAGTCAAAGGATCTGAGGTGTTTCACGTCTGCGGAGGTGAAGGAACGGGTCCCGTTACCGGTCCTGACAATGATCTCGCCCTTTTCCCCAACGGCGACCGCCTCGCCGTTTATCTCCCCTCCGTCAAAGACGACACGGACCTTTCTACCCAGGGTGTCACACCTTGAGGAATATTCGGCCAGTGCCTTCCCGACCCCCTTGTCCGACTCCAGTTCCCTTACGGCCCTGTTCAGGGCCCGGATGACGCCGGCGACGATCTCTCCCCTGTGAACTCTCCTGCCGATAATGGAGGAGAGGGATATGGCTTCAGCCCCGTCCCCGAGAGGCATTTCACTGGAGTTGGCGTTGATCCCGATCCCTGTGACCGCGAAATGGACCAGACCCGGTTCACTGGATACTTCGGTAAGGATCCCGCAAAGCTTTGCTCCATCCCAGAGGATGTCGTTAGGCCATTTAAGCTGACACTTCACTCCACAGATGTTCAGTATCGCATCCTGGACCGACATGGCCGACACAAGGCTCAGGACCTGGATGGACTCGGGGGGCAGTGCCGGGCGGATAACAACGGAGAAATAGATCCCGCCCTCTGATGCCGAGACCCACTTTCTGCCAAGTCTTCCCCTCCCGGAGGCCTGGTAATCGGTAGTTACGACAAGTCCTTCCCTGGCTCCCTTCCGTGCAAGGTCTTTTGCCTGCGTCTGGGTAGAGTCCAGGCTCTTCCAGTAGAGTACAGGGTGCCCCCATGGGCAGTCGAAGAGAGCAGCCTCTATCCAGGAGGGTTCCAGGTCGTTGGCCGGTGAAGATACGAACCTGTAACCCTTTACCGGGACGGAACTGATGGCGTATCCATCTTCCCGGAGGGCCTTGACGGCCTTCCACACAGACTGCCGGGAAAGGCCCAGGGATCGGCATATAGCTCCACCCGAGACTGTCTGTCCTCCGGCATCGATCAGCTCTTTCAGAACCGACACCTTAGTGTTAAGAACGGGATCCATAGGCTTGAGTCTTGCCCCCTCGTTGAGGTTCACGTGATGATATAATGAAATGCCTGTAACTATAGATGATAACACTTCCGGGCGATGATGACATTTGGAGGGGATCGACATGGCTCAGATGTCCATGAACACGGTAATGGAGGGACTTCACTCGCTTGCTTCCGAGTTGAAGGACAGCCTTTGACCCGGCCGAACTGTCAGCCGGGATCGAAAGATTGACGGAGGTCACATCCGATCCTGACTTCTGGACCGGTGAGGATCCCCAGTCCGTAACGAAGGAGCTGGCTCGTCTGCAGTCAAAGCTGGATTCCTGGAGATATATCTCTATGGAGGTGGATGAACTTCAGACCATGGTCGACCTCCTCAATGCCGGGGAAGATCCTGAGCTCGAAAGAGAGTTCCACGAACGAGCATCTCTTTTGGAGAAGAGGATCCACGACCTTCAGCTTCTTTTCCTCTTCGACGAGGAGTACGATGAATCCAACGCGATCCTGAGCATTCACCCCGGTGCAGGAGGCCACGATTCACAGGACTGGGCCGAGATGCTCCTCAGGATGTACCTTCGATGGGCCGAGAAGAAGGGTTTCAGAACGCGGATCCTGGAGATGATAGAGGACGAGGAGGCGGGGATCAAGTCGGCAACGATCCATGTGGCAGGGGAATATGCTTACGGTTATCTGAAGACCGAAAGGGGGGTCCACAGGCTGGTAAGGATATCCCCCTTCGACACGGCCAAGAGGAGGCATACAAGCTTCGCCTCTCTTAATGTTTCACCGGAGCTGCCAGATGACGTGGAGATCGAGATCGACCCTGAGGATCTCAAGATCGATACCTACCGGTCGGGGGGGGCCGGGGGACAGCATGTGAACATGACCGATTCGGCGGTAAGGATCACCCATCTGCCAACAGGTATCGTCGTAAGCTGCCAGAACGAGCGCTCACAGCATATGAACCGCCACAGCGCCATGCAGGTACTCAGGGGACGCCTTTACGAAAGAATGCTGCAGGAGAGACAGGAGCAGATCAATGCCATTCAGGGAGAGAAGAAGGAGATCGGCTGGGGCAGCCAGATAAGGTCCTATGTCCTACACCCATACACATTGGTGAAGGATCACCGCACAAACCTGGAAAAAGGCAGTGTTCAGGCAGTTCTTGACGGCGACATCGATGAATTCATCCTTGCCTTTCTCCGGTTCAGGAAGCACGGAAAGTAATCAATTCTCGGAGGTATGTCGATGTCAAGGAAGACGCTCATCCTGCTTGTGCTGGTTTTTAACCTCTTTTTCGCAGGCTCCGCCTGCCCTTCGGGCTTTTCCGTTCCTGGGGGCACCCTTCCTCCAGGATCCCTCAAGGAGGGGGCGAAAGGAGTTGCCTACACTGTCGTCAAGGGTAACGAGGTAGTTTCTTTCCCTGTTACGGTGCTCAGTGTCCTGCCCTCCGCCAGGAGCCCCCGCAACCTGATCCTGGTCAGGGCTTCAGGTCCCGTGATAGAACATACCGGTGGCATAGCTGCAGGAATGAGCGGCAGCCCCGTCTTCATCGAAGGCAAGCTGATAGGGGCTATCGGCTACGGGTGGAGTTTCAGCGAACACCAGATGGGGCTGGTGACCCCCATAGAGGATATGGTAGAGATCTGGAGCTGGCCGGACAGGGTCCCATCCTTGAACCCTCCGGAGCTGAAGCTCGAAGATCCTTCCTCTGGGGACGTGAGGCTATCTGCGACGGTTTCAGTCCACCAGCCTGGAACTGAGACGGGAAAGGAAGCGAAAGAACTTTCAGCTCCACTGATCGGCAGCGGTTACAGCCCCAGGAGTGCTAAAAGGATCGAGGAGATGATGGGACACCCTGTGATCCTCCTTCCAGGAGGAGGTGGAGACCTGTCCCTTCCCGTCGAGTATGAGCCTGTCCTCAGGCCTGGTGAGGCGGTAAGTGTCCTTGTTGCCTGGGGGGATGTCTCCCTTGCTGCTACGGGTACCCTTACGGCGATATCGAAGGATGGCCGCTTCCTCGCCTTCGCACACCCCTTCGCCAACCGGGGGGCTGTGGCCTTCCCCCTGGCCAGGGCCTGGATACACCAGGTTGTGCCAAGCCTGGATACGCCCTTCAAGCTCGGAACGCCGACCTCCATAGTGGGGATAGTGACCCAGGATCGTCCCCAGGCCATAGGTGGATTCACAGGACGATTCGCACCGGTCATGGACATCTCCCTCAATTTCCGGGACGTAGATTCCGGTAAGGAGACCTTCAAGAGGTTCAAGACCGCTAGTGATCCCTTCATGATGACCAAGGTCATCCCTGAAATGGTAACGGGCCTTGTGGATAACGTCTGGGGCAGGATAGGTGAGGGGAGCGCCAAGATAAGCCTGAAGATCGAGGGGGGGGGGCTTGTCGAAGGATGGCAGAGGACAAATATGTTCTTCTCCACCACGGACCTGGCAAAGTCAATGATCTCGGAGTTCACCGACCTGGTCAACGCTGTCTCCCTAAACCCGTTCTTCGAGATAACTCCCTTCGGAGTGCATATCGATATTGAGGCAACGGCCGATCCCAGGGTGGTCCTTATTGAAGACGTTTCTCTCTCTCGCAATATGGTTCCTCCCGGGGGCAGCTTCGACGTGGATATCACCCTTCGCCCCTACAGAAAGGAGCCGGTGGTCCACAAGATGACCCTCAATGCGCCAGGGGATGCCCAGGGTATATGTGAAGTGGTCGTCCGTGGGGGGGGTATCGAGGAACCGGATCAGGGATCGATCCTCATGGGCTGGAGGACCATCAGGAGTCTCGATGAACTGCTGAAGGAATTCTCGGCCATGGAGACCAACGATGAAGTCGTGGCCGAAGTAAGGAGTTTCGGGCCGCTTAGGGAGGATCCTTCCTCTCTGGAGGCTGAGGAGGAGTCCCAGAGAAAACTCCGCAGCCAGATAAAGGAGGAAAAGATCAGGGAAGGATCGTTCAAGAGCTACCGTTCCAATTATTATGTTGACGGTCTTCTTCGGAGGATGATCAGGGTGGTCCCTGAATAGGGGGGTAAGTTTGAACTTTCTCTCTTGGATCGGGAGGCAGGCCATAGAGCTTTTCTCCACCTTGGGTTTCTTTTCCATTGTGGGCCTGAGGGCATTTTCTGGTGTGTTCACAGGGACCTGGAGCAAAGAGGACCTTTTCGAGCAACTCGAAAGGGTGGGCGTGGGATCGGTGCTGGTGGTTTCGATAACAAGCGCGTTCACCGGGATGGTCCTTGCCGTCCAGACCCTGGACCAGTTCGTTCGCTTCGGTGCCACCGGCTATATCGGAGGAGTGATCGCCCTGAGCATGGTGAGGGAGATGTCTCCGGTCCTTACTGGGTTGGTGGTAAGTGGCAGGATCGGAGCGGCCATGGCGGCCGAGATCGGATCAATGAAGGTGACGGAGCAGATCGACGCCCTCAGGACCTTCGGTCTCGACCCCCACGTTTTCGTCGGGGTTCCGAGACTTCTGGCAGGGCTCGTCATGTTGCCCATCCTTACGCTCTTCTCCTTTGTCATCGGGATCGGCGGGGGTTTCCTCTACGTTACAGCTCATGGGGTGAACGCCCACCTTTTCAGGCGTTCCGTGGAGGCTCTTCTCGCTCCCTCCGATGTCTACGGCGGGCTCCTTAAAGCCGCCGTTTTCGGTGTACTGATAACCCTCTCCTCCTGCGGACAAGGGTTCATGGCTGGTCAGGGAGCAAGAGGCGTCGGAACAGCGACGACGAAGGCGGTAGTTTGGGGTAATATGCTAATACTGGTCTTCAATTACATCCTCTCCACCATTCTCTTTGGCGGCATCAAGGGGTGAGATCATGGACCCGGTGATGAAGATGCAGGGGGTGTCGGTTTCATTTGACGGAAGGGAAGTCATAAGCGACGTGGGAATGACCCTTTTGGCCCGTGAGATCACCTGCCTTATGGGGCCCTCGGGGTGCGGCAAGACAACTACGCTGAAGGTGGCTTCGGGTCTCCTGAGACCGGCGAAAGGCAGTATTGAACTCCTCGGCAAGACGGTCGGACCGGAGACCGACGAGACAGACCTCATAGGCATTCGAAAGGAGTTGGGAGTTGTCTTTCAGGGTGGGGCGCTCTTCGATTCCATGTCGGTGGGTCAGAATATCGCTTTCCCCCTCAGGTACTGCAGGGGCATAGAAGACCCGGACTCGATCTCAGAGATGGTTCTGGACATGCTTGAACACGTTGAACTGGGGGATGTGAGGGAGAAGTACCCTTCGGAGCTTTCAGGGGGGATGAGAAAGAGGGTCGCCATCGCAAGGTCCCTGGTCCACAGCCCCTCACTACTTCTCCTTGACGAACCTACTACAGGCCTCGACCCCACTACGGCCCGTCATATTGACCAGCTGGTAGTAGAGCTCTGCAGGAAGTTCGGGTTCAGCGTGCTTGTAGTTACACACGATATTACCTCCGCTCTCGGTATCGGGGACAGCCTTTTGCTGATGCACGAAGGCAGGATCACCTGGAGGGGTAGCCCCGATGAGTGGGGGAGGACCGACCATCCCGTGGTTAAAAAGTTCGCCGAAGGGATGGTATCCGTAAGGAGGACGGGAGTCAGAAAGCTGTGAGCAGAGAGATGAGAGTCGGTCTTGTGGTCTTCTTGGCCATTGTCTTTCTCGGTGCCCTGGTCTTCGTCAGCGGAGGGGCGCGTTTCCGCCAGTACGGATACTCCTTCGGCATTGTCTTCCCCGATGCCATGGGCCTCGATACAGGAGCGCCCGTCCTCGTCTCAGGGGTCGAATCTGGAAAGGTGGACGGTATTGAGTTGTTGAAGGAGGGAGTCCTGGTAAAGGTTACTGTAAGAGACCATGTTGTCGTTCCCTCCGACAGCCGTTTTATCATAGACACCGGAGGGCTCCTGGGTGAACCAAGGGTCAAGGTGGACCGGGGCGCTTCTCTTGAGAACATTTCCGAAGGGGATGTCGTATCGGGTACGACCCCGCCTGCTCTCGACGAGATCATGACCGATATCAAGACCAGTCTTGGCGGCGTTCAGGCTACCTTTTCCAACATAAACTCCTTCCTGGCAAAACTTTCCGATGCCGCAGGGGATTTCCAGGATTTTTCCAGGGAGGCCAGGGACCAGGTGAAGAGGGCAGGCGATTCCCTGGCGGGCCTTACCGATAGCATCGATTCCGTTGTCCAGGAGAACAAAAGAGCCCTCTCGGAATCGCTGGATAATCTCTCTTTGATCCTTGAGAATCTGAAAGCCGTGGTCGACCAGTTCGACGAGGGAGGAACCTCGGGAAAGGACCTTCGGCAGATGGTGGTCAATATCAAGGAAGCGGCCAGCAGTGTTGAGGAGTTGTCAAGGAAGGTCGAGGAAGCCCTTTTCGACCGGAGCGGAGAATCTCCCTCCCGGATCCGCGAAGTAAGGGAAATGGTGGGAAAGGCCGACCGGATCATCTCCGATATTGAAGATCTGACTTTCGAGGGAAGGATCGGCCTCCATGGAGGTCTTTCAGGAAAATTCGAAAACGACCCTTTGGGGGATATCTCGCTCTGGATAGGAAGACGCTCCAGAAGAATGGGTTTTCTCTTGGGGGCCGAGGATATTGGCGGCGATCATGGTCTGACGGCCGCCCTGGGTCTTTCGGGAGAGACCTGGAGGTTCTGGGGTGGAGCCGTGCGTGGTTACCCAGGGGCAGGCCTGGTTTTCCACCCTGCCGGGGTTCAAAGCCCCCTGTCAATTGCCGCCCAGTGGTGGAACGAAGATAGGGGAAGCTGGTCTCTGGAGGGAAGGTACGGTTTCAATGAAAGGTGGGGGGTCTTCTATCGATACCTCGAAAGGAACGACGACAGTGCCGGATCGGTCGGTATCTTCTACCGGTTCTGATAGCGTTACAGCACCCCGGGGCCTTTTTATCACCTTCGAGGGTATAGACGGGTCAGGGAAGAGCACCCAGGCAGAATCTTCCTTTCGCTGTCTGATCGAAGAGCTGGGAGAGGGCCGGCTGGTCAGGACTTTCGAGCCAGGCGGCTGGGCCGGCGGAGAGACAATAAGGTCCACCATTCTCAGGGGGGACCTTAAAAGCGTCTTTACAGAGACGCTACTGTTCCTTGCTGACAGGGCCGAGCACGTGGAAAGGGTCATAGGGCCTGGTCTGACGTCGGGGAAGCTGGTCCTTTGCGAGAGGTTCTCAGACTCGACCCTTGCCTACCAGGTGTTCGGCAAGGGCTTCCCCCGGGAGATCCTGGAGGAGATCAATGCACGGGCTGGTTTCCCGAGGCCTGATATCACGTTCTGGTTCGATGTTCCGGTCGCTGAAGCTATCGGACGCATAGTCGCAAGGAAGGGTGTTCCTGACAGGTTCGAAAAGGACGGTGCCCTTCTTGAACGGATCAGGCTTGGCTACGAGACCATATGCAGCGAGGAGCCGGAAAGATTCATAAGGCTTGATGGTACCGCAAAGCTCGATCATCTCAACAGGACTGTGGTCACAAAGATCCTGGGCATGCTGAAGGAGAGTAGAGGGATATCGTGAGGGATATCAAAGGACAAGGGGAGGGCCCTGGAGAGATCGAAGCAGGACTTCCAATGAAGGAGGCTGTTCAGGCCTTTATCGGGAGGGTCTCCTCAACGGCCGGTTCTGACGGAGCGCGCATTCCTGTAGCGGGGGTCATGCCCCTTTCTATGCATGACGACTTCGCCCTGGCCTGCGCAAGGAATATCATGTGCTTCTCCGGCACCGGGTGCGGGGTCTGCCAGGCCTGCAGCGGATGGTCGGGAAAGGGACATCCCGACATGCTCTTTTTCGGGAAACCCGAAAACCCTCCGGGGATAGAGGATTGCAGGAGGCTCTGGGAGGAACTCTCACTGAAACCCTTCTGCTCCAGAAAGAGGGTTGCGGTCATACACTCCGCACACAGGCTCTCTCTCCCCGCTGCGAACAGTCTCCTGAAGATCGCAGAGGAAACCCCTACGACGGGAGCCCTCCTTCTGTTGCTGGAGGAGAACGTGATGATACCCACCCTCAGAAGCAGGGTGCGAATCTTTCAGTATCGGGAGTGTGGGTCTTCAACAGAGACGGGGCAGCCTGTCCCCTCAGGAACAATTGAATTTGTGAAATGGGTCGGTAAGACTAGGAAGGCAGAGCCGAAGGCCCTTGCAGTCGAGATAAATGGCTGGGTAGAATATTTCCTTTCAAAGGGAGATCATCCAAGGGCCTCTGACCTGGATAATGTCCGTATCCTGGCGGAGAAGGGGAAGCTGACAACTCCGATGATACAGGACCTGGCCTTGGCATGTCTTGAAGGAGAGGTGCAATTTGAAAAGCTGCTTGGTGATATTTGGTAAACCGCGCTACCTCGGGCTGATCCGCGATGACGGGGCAGATCTGGCAAAGGGCATGGAGATAATAGTATCTTCGGCGAGAGGCGATGAGATTGGTGCCGTTGCAGGGCCCATAACCGACGAGCAGGCTGAATCCTATCGGACAGACCTCTCCATGAACGGGGCGGATGGTGCACCCAGGGGAGGGGAACCTGCGTTCCAGGATGTAAAGTTCGTTCGGGTGCTGACTCCCGAGGATAGACAGGAAAGGATCTTACAGGAGGAAGAGGAGATCCGCGTTCTGGTGAAGGGGAGGGAGCTTCTGAAGGCTCACGATCTGGAGATGAAGCTGGTCGATGTCGAGTACCTTCTGGACCGGAAAAAGCTCTTTTTCTATTTCACGGCGGAACAGAGAGTGGATTTCAGGGCCTATGTCCGGGACCTGGCAAAGGAGTTCAAGACCAGGATAGAACTCCGCCAGATCGGGGTAAGGGATGAATCAAAGGTAGTGAAGGGCATGTCGCCTTGTGGGATGCCATGCTGTTGCAGCTATTGGCTTAACCGTTTTGCGCCGATTTGCATAAGGATGGTCAAGGAACAGAACCTGGCCCTTAACCCGACCAAGATATCTGGAATATGCGGACGTTTAATGTGCTGCATGGGGTATGAGCACGACACCTACCGCGAGATCTGGAAGAACCTTCCCAGTCCCGGTTCAAAGATAAAGTCCCCCTCTGTCAACTACGTGGTCTCGGGGATCGATGTGGTAGCAAGAAGGGTCAGGGTCACATCGCCCGGGAGCGGGGAGATGCTTATAGATGTCGATGATTTCCAGGAATTCCGGGAAAAGGTGACAAGAGGCGAGATCTGGGAAGAGAAGGCGGACCTGGCGTCGCCTCTTACCGAGAACCTCTTCGAGGCTGGCATCCCCGACAGTGTCCCTGAAGAGTGTGACGATAAGGCCGGTGATGGAACGGTACAGCCAGTTGATGTTCAAAGGGAGGGTCGACAAGGGGAAAGGCCTTCGGTTCCTGAAGCAGTAAAGGCCCCTCACCGCAGGAGGAGAAAGAAGAAAAGCCCAGATGGTGGGAATGGTGGGAAGAAGAATGATCAGGAGGTTCAGTCCAAAGACGCTGGAAAGCAAGGGGCCGAGGACAAGAAGGGACCTTCTTCCCAGCCTGCCACGAGTAACGACAGGAGACGGAGCAGGCGTCGCAGACCGAGGCCCCCCAAGGCCGGAGATAGCGGAAGCGGTAAATGACAGGCCTGATCGCGGGAGGTGGCACGGTTTTGTTGAACAGACTGAGCGAACGTATCGATTCGGTGAAGAAGAGATGGGGTATTTCATCCCTCTTCTCCAGAGGTTCCATAGATGAATCCCTGTGGGAATCCCTTGAAGAAGTGCTTATTACCGGTGACGTAGGGGTTGACATGACGGAGAGGATCATCGGATCCCTTCGCTCCCGGGTCTCCAGAGGAAGCTCGGACAGAGATATCCTTCAAATGCTCTCCTCTGTTCTATGCGAAATGGTCTTGGAGGTGGAGGGAACAGGTCAGCCCATCCGTTTTTCATCCTCTCCGACAGTAGTCCTGCTTGTCGGGGTCAATGGAAGCGGAAAAACGACCACAGCGGCAAAACTTTCCTGGAAGATAGGGCAGGAGGGCAGGAAAGCGATCCTGGCCGCCGCCGACACCTTCCGCGCCGGGGCTGTGGAACAGCTCAGGATCTGGGGCGATAGAGCAGGTGTGCGGGTGGTTGCCCATGCCCCAGGAGGAGACCCCGGGGCTGTGGTGTTCGACGCCATAAAGGCCGTGGAGGCAGGAGGGTACGACTGCCTGATCGTAGACACTGCAGGAAGGCTTCATAACCGCAGCAACCTGATGGAGGAGATGTCCAAGATAGACCGGATCATTGAAAAGAATTGTGAAGGGTGGCAGAGGGAAACTCTCCTGGTAATAGACGCCGTCTCGGGACAGAACGGTCTGAGGCAGGTCGAGGCTTTCGGAAAGGCTGTCCCGATCTCCGGCTTGATAGTGACGAAATACGACCATACCGCAAAGGGAGGAGTGATCCTCTCAGCCGGTCATCAGCTTGGGGTCCCTGTCCGCTACGTCGGTATTGGAGAGGCGATGGAAGACATGGTCCTCTTCAGGCCGGAGGAGTTCGTAGGCGCTCTCCTGGAGAGCAGCGAGAGGGAGGTCTGAGAGGATGCAACCTGCCGTAGTCAGGATCACAGGAGTACTGCATCCTGACCTTGGCTGGCTTGACTGGACAACAGACGTCCTTTCAAGGGAATGGGGTCCCGTCGTAAGGCGCAGCGAGACCCTTCCCTTCGACCATACCGATTATTACAAGAGTATTTCGCCGGTCCTGTTCAGGACCTTTCTGTCCTTTCATGGTCTTTCAGGGGCCGGCGATATTCCGGACTGGAAACTTTTCGCCTGCTCCGTCGAAAGGATGAGCGGAAGTGATCGCAGGGTGAATATTGATCCCGGTTACGTTAACGGTTCGCGCCTTGTCCTTGCTTCAACAAAAGACCACGCTCACAGGATATATCTCCGGGACGGGATCTTTGCGGAGGTAACGATGCGTTATATGAGAAAGAGATGGGTCCCTTTCGACTGCACCTTCCCTGATTTCTCCAGTGGGGTGTACGATAGGTTCCTGGATGAAGCAAGGACCGACTGGCTCAGCTGGACATCTTCTCTCGGGGGGAGTTGGATTCCTTGATCGAAAGGTACTGCACCGACGAAATGGAGAATCTCTGGTCACAGGAGAACCGGTTCAGGACCTGGCTTGAAGTCGAATTGGCCGCATGCAGGGCCTGGGCGGAGGAGGGCGTGATCCCCGAGGGAGCGCTCAGGAACATCCTCGACAGGGCCGATATCGACATGGAGAGGATAAGGGTGATCGAGGACACCGTCCATCACGACATGATAGCATTTGTCTCCTCCGTGGCGGAGAAGGTCGGCTCCGACGGAAGGTATATCCACCTCGGACTGACCAGCAGTGACGTGATAGACACTTCCACCTCGCTTCTTTTGGTCAGGTCGATCAGGTTGATCCTGAATGAACTGGAGATGCTCTCCGGGGAGATCCTTTCAATGGCTGCCAGATACAGGCTCACGCCCTGCATCGGAAGGACCCACGGGGTCCACGCGGAGCCCATTTCTTTCGGGTTCAAGCTTCTTAACTGGTACGAAGAACTTTGCAGAGACCGGGACCGCCTTTTTGCTGCAATGGAAGTGGCAGGGGTGGGGAAGATCTCGGGAGCCGTCGGGACCTATGCGCACTGTCCCCCGATGATCGAGGAGAGGGTATGCGATCTCCTGGGGTTGACCCGGGCAAGGGTGTCAACCCAGATCCTTCAGCGGGACCGCCACGCCCAGGTCGTATGCGCCGTCGCCATCCTGGGGTCAGGGCTCGAAAGGATCGCCCAGGAGATACGGCACCTCCAGAGGACAGAGGTCCTTGAAGTCCTTGAGCCGTTCTCAAGTGGACAGAAGGGTTCATCTGCCATGCCTCACAAAAAGAACCCCGTGGTGTGTGAGAGGATCTGTGGAATGGCGAGACTGCTCAGGAGCTACTCCCTTGCATCCCTTGAGAACATCCCTCTCTGGCATGAGAGGGATATCAGCCACTCCTCCGTTGAAAGGGTCATATGGCCGGACGCGTTCAACCTGTGCCATTACATGCTGAAGAAGACCCGGGAGGTAGTGGAGGGGATGACCGTCCTGGATGAAGTGATGAAAAGGAATCTTGACCTCTCGAAAGGGCTTGTTTTCAGCCAGCGGGTTCTTTTGGGGCTGGTGGAGAAGGGCTTCTCCAGGGAGGATGCCTATGCTATTGTTCAGGGAGCGGCCATGCAGTGCTGGGACGAGGACAGACCTTTTCTGGAAGTGCTGGAGGATGACCCACGCATCGCGGATGCCTTCCAGGAGGAGGAGTTGCGTTCCCTCTTTGACATAGAATACTATCTCCGGTTCATCGACGGGATCTTCGAGAGGTTCCCTGTGAAGAACCTTCCCTGCACGAAGGAAAAAGCGACGAGAAAGGAGAGGTATGAATGAACAAGCCAGAAAGAAATATGGCCCTTGAACTGGTCAGAGCGACAGAAGCAGCAGCAATGGCTGCCGGGCGCTGGATGGGAAGGGGCGACCGCAATGCCTCGGATAAAGCTGCTGTCAACGGCATGCGATACATGCTAAACACCATAGAGATGGACGGCACGATCATTATCGGGGAAGGAGAAAAGGACAAGGCTCCCATGCTCTTTAACGGAGAGAAGCTTGGAACCGGGAATACCCCCGAGGTGGATATCGCTGTCGATCCCATCGACGGTACCAGGCTGCTCTCTCTCGGGAGGCCCAATGCTTTGAGCGTTGTCGCCCTTTCTGAACGGAACACCATGTTCGACCCCAAGCACATCTTCTATATGAACAAGATAGCGGTAGGCCCTTCCGCAGCAGGTGTGATAGACATCGAGGCCCCTGTCTACGAAAACCTCTCCAGGGTGGCCAAGGCTCTGGGCAAGGCGGTGGAGGACGTGACAGTGGTCGTTCTGGACAGACCCAGGCATGAACAGCTGATCTCCGAGATCAGAGAAGCAGGGTCAAGAATTCGGCTAATATCGGATGGTGATATCGCCGGAGCGCTAATGACCTGCAAGAGTGGAAGCGGCATTGATCTCCTGATGGGCATCGGCGGGTCGCCCGAGGCCGTCATCAGCGCCTGCGCCCTGAAGTGCATCGGGGGCACCATGCAGTGCAAGCTATGGCCAAGGAACAGCGAGGAGGCTGCCAGGTGCAGGGAACTGGGTATGGACCTCAACGCCGTTCTGTCCCTTGACGACCTGGTCTCCTCTGACAACGTCTTCTTCGCCGCTACCGGCGTGACCGACGGGGAGATGCTCAAGGGGGTAAGGTACGAGGGAGACAGGATCGTGACCAACTCGATAGTCATGCGCTCCAAGAGCGGGACCATAAGGTACATTGATGCGATCCACAGCCTCAGGAAACTCGATCTGATCAGCAGCATAGATTACGGGCCGAGATTCGAATAGGGGTGATCCATCGATCGGCAGAACGCGCAGGATCCTTTAGCGGGCCCTGTACCTGAACTGACTATTTGGTGGTCCGGCCGTCCCAGTGGACGGAAGCCACCGCCGCCTGTCCAACGGAGATGCATTCGTCGTTGGGTGACAGGGTATGATGGATGAGGGGCCTTAGTCCCCTCCTTTTAAGAAGGGGGATCGCCAGGCCGAGCAGCCTTCTGTTCTGCCAAACCCCACCGGAAAGGACTGTTTCCCTGACCCCCGTTCTTCTGGAGATCTCAAGGGCGATATCTGAGATAGCCTCTGCAAGGCCGAAGTGAAAAGCCGATGATGTCCTGGCGGCGCCCAGATGGAGGCCTTCCAGCAGGATCCATCGGATAGCAGGTTCCCAATCGAGGACCATCTTTCCGTCCTGTTCACTTATCCCGAAGGGGGCTGGCCGGGATCCCCCCCTGGCCGAAGACTCGAGCTCCATGGCAGCCTGACCCTCGTAAGAGATAACATCCCTTATCCCCAGTACGGCCGAGACCGCATCGAACAGCCGTCCGCAGGAGGATGTGACCGGAGCCTGGTCCAGGGTTGAAAGTATGTCGCCGAAAAGGTGGCTGTGGGTGGGCCATAGCTCTCTTGCGAGCCTTTCCGCATCACCTGGACCCAGGGCTTTCTCCATAAGGGCCAGGGCAAAACGCCACGGTTCGAGGACCGCCCTGTCACCGCCTGGGAGGGGTGCCTCCCTGAAGTGACCCACCCGAGTGAATGAGCCCATGTCGCCGAGGAGGAACTCCCCCCCCCAGATATTCCTGTCACTCCCCAGTCCAGTCCCGTCGAGGATGATACCCAGAGCCGTTCCTTCGTGACCGTTCTCGACAAGACATGCCGCCATGTGAGCGTGATGATGCTGGACAAGGAGAGTGTCCTCCGGTCTCCCCATCACTTTTATGGCGATGTTGGTACATGCATAGGAGGGGTGCAGGTCCGCGGCCAGAAGGTTGGGTCTCAGCCCGAAAAGCCTGATAAAATGTCTCAGGGCCTTCTCGTAGTAGACGGCAGTATCGAGCTGCTTCAAGTCCCCGATGTACTGACCCGGGAATATTATCCTCCCCCTGCCGAGAGAAAAGGTGGATCTCATCTCCGCTCCGGCCGCCAGGACCCTGGGCATATCCCTTTGGGTCATTATCGGGTGGGGAACGTACCCGCGCCCTCGACGGACCAGGATGGTCCGCTTCCCGGAGGGCGCGATCACCGTATCGTCTATCTTCATGGTAATTCGCCTGTCGTGAACGAGGAAGAGGTCGGCAACACCCTTCAGCTTCTCCATGACCTCTCCGTTTTCCGAGATAAGGGGCTCGTCGCTCAGATTGGCGCTGGTCATTACCAGAAGAGGGATCTCCTCCATAATAAGGTGGTGGAGTGGAGTATAGGGAAGCATGATCCCGAGGGAGTCCTGGTAAGGTGCCACGTGGTCCGATACCCCCGAAAGCGATCTGCGGGGGCAGATGACGATGGGCCGCCTGGGGGAGTTGAGGATCTGCCTGGAGAAGTTGGAGAGTTTCACGATACCTTCTGCTGCCTTCTCATCCCTTACCATCAGAGCAAAGGGTTTGGCCGGTCTCTTCTTCCTCTTTCTAAGTTCAAGGATCGGAAGATCTTGGGGGAGGCACGCAACGTGAAAGCCCCCGAGCCCCTTTAGTGCGACGATGCCTCCCGATGCTAGGGACCTTATCGCTTCAAGAAGCGCTTCTTCTCCTTGTGCCAACAGGGAGCCCTCACGGGAGACGAGGGAGAGACAGGGGCCGCATTTTTCACAAGCAACGGGCTGGGCGTGGAAGCGGCGATCGTCCGGGTCGGAGTATTCAAGGCTACACTCTCCGCAGAGAGGGAAACCGGACATGGAAGTGAGAGGCCTGTCATAGGGGAGGCCCTCGATGATCGTGAATCTGGGGCCACAGTTTGTACAGTTAATAAAGGGATAACGGAATCTCCTGTTCGTAGGGTCCCGCAACTCCGCAAGACAGTCGCTGCAGGTGGCTATGTCCGGAGGTATGAGGGTATGTTCCCCTCCCGAACCGTGACTGTCGAGGATCTCAAAGGGCCTTTCGCGGGTGTCGTCGATCCTTTCGTCGAGAACGATTGTGATTGACTGAATGTGGCCCAGAGTGGGACAATCCGTCTGCAGGCGTTCTATGTAGGAATCGATCCCTTCGGGGTCTCCGTACAGGTCAATTACGACACCGGCCGTCGTGTTCCTTACGGAACCCCCAAGGCCGATCTCGTCTGAAAGCCTGCTGCAGAAGGGGCGGAACCCGATCCCCTGGACCACTCCGGTTACTTGAAGCCTGACATGTCTTATCAATTCTTACCTCCGGTCTCCGGGAATTGTAATGCCCAGCCGACGGAGACTCAAGCCCTGTTGCGGTGAAGGTGCCGTAAGGGCTATCGGCAACGAACAGGAAAGGAGTATTGAACCGTATGGACCTGACCAAAGCCCATGCTCTGGATGCCAAGGAGATCCTTGCAGTTCTTGATGTCGACCCTGAAAAAGGTCTTGACGACCTGAGAGTGGAAGAGCTTATAGATCGGTACGGCCCTAACCAGATCAACCCTGAAGAACCTGATCCATGGTGGAAGAACCTGCTTCGGCAGTTCATGACCCCCATGATCTATCTATTGGCAGGAGCTTCACTGATAAGCCTAGTCATGAGGGAGACCCTCGATGCTTTTGCAATCCTTGTGGTCATTCTGATCAACGGAGGTATCGGTTTCGTAACCGAGTTCAGAGCTGAAAAGGCTCTTATGGCTCTCAAGGCGATGATCTCCCCCACGGCTGTAGTTCTTCGGGGGGGGGTGATCAGGACCGTAAGTGCCGCAAGTCTTGTTCCGGGTGATATCATCCTCCTTGAGGCGGGGGACGTTGTGCCAGCAGATGCCCGTGTTTTTGAACAGTACAACCTGGGAGTCGATGAAGCCGCCCTGACAGGAGAATCCCTCCCCGTCGACAAGACAGTGGAGATCTTGCCTGTGGATGCGGAACTAGCAGACAGGAGGAACTGTCTCTTCTCGGGAACCGCAGTGGTGAGGGGGTCAGGGAGGGCGGTGGTCTTCGCGACCGGAATGGGGACCGAGATAGGCAGGATCAGTTCCATGCTCTCTACGGTAAGCAAGTCGGCCACCCCTTTGGAGGAACGCTTGGCAAGACTTAGTGCTCTCCTGATAAAAATGGTCATAGGCATAGCGATCCTGGTGACCGGCCTCGGGATCCTCCAGGGCAGGGGGATCGTACGTATGATCGAGACGGGAATAGCCCTGGCGGTCGCGGCCGTGCCGGAGGGGCTCCCCTTCGTAGCCACCATGACCCTCGCCATCGGGGTGCACAGGATGGCGAAGAGAAACGCCCTAGTCAGGAACCTGGCATCGGTGGAGACTCTGGGTTCAACTACTGTGATCTGTACCGACAAGACCGGGACCCTTACGATGAACGACATGGCCGTAAAGTCCATGATCCCTGCCCACCCGGAGTGTGAGGATCTGCTCCTGAGGGTTTCCGTCCTTTGCAACAAGGCCCATCTCGAAGAGAATTCCCAGGTAGGAGATCCAATGGAGGTTGCTCTGCTCAGGTTCGCTCTCTCCAGAGGTATCGACATAGGCGCTACGAGAAGAGCGGCACCCATTGTCAGGGAAGAGCCCTTTGATTCCCAGACCATGAGAATGATCACATGGCACAGGGATGGGGTTGCGGCCAAGGGAGCCCCGGAAAGGATACTCCAGATGTGCAGGAAAGCCTGGTCAAAAGACGGGCTTGTCCCCTTCAGTGAAGAATACAGGAGAGAGTGGATGGAAAAAATCGAGGCCATGGCGGCACGGGGAATGAGGACCCTGGCCTTCGCCTGGGGGGATGATGAGGGGGATCTTTCCTTCCTGGGAGTTGCCGGGATCTTCGACCCGCCCAGAGCGGAGGTTAGAGATTCGGTAAGGTCCTGTATCGATGCAGGCATCCATGTCATCATGGTAACGGGGGACCATCTCGTTACTGCGAGGTCCATCGCTGCTGAAGTCGGAATACTTGGTCAAGGGGGGAGCAAGGTCCTTTCCGGTTCGGAACTGGCTGAGATGGAGGAGGGAGCGATCGCTTTACAGGCAAGGGAGATCGCCGTCGTTGCAAGGGTGGCCCCGGAGCACAAACTCAGGATAGTAAGATCGCTCCAGTCCTCCGGAGAGGTAGTCGCAATGACGGGTGACGGCGTCAACGATGCGGTGGCTCTCAAGCAGGCCGATGTCGGAATAGCCATGGGTATCCAGGGGACGGAGGTCAGCAAGGAGGCCTCCGATATTATCCTGCAGGATGACCGTTTTTCAACTATTGTGACGGCCATCGGAGAGGGAAGGAAGATCTTTGACAACATAAGGAAATCGGTGCTCTTCCTTCTGTGCTGCAATCTGAGCGAGGTTATCACCGTCCTGGGTGGTATTGCACTGGGCCTGCCGTCGATCCTTCTACCTCTCCAGATACTCTGGATCAACCTTGTTACAGACGTGGCCCCGGCCCTTGCCCTTGCTCTGGATCCAGCCGAACCGGACGTGATGAAAAGACCCCCCAAGAAAAGACGGGAGGATATCCTCACAAGGTGGCATATGGCTAACATAGTCTTTTACGGCCTTGTAATATCCCTGGGGGTCTTTGCGGCCTACGCTTTCTCCATCCGCCTTCACCCCGGTGATCCTGCCCGGGCAACGGAAATATGCTTCCACACCCTGGTCTTTGCCCAGCTCTTCTTTGTCTTCAACGTAAGGAACCGGTCGCTGCTGGGGGATCCTGGGCAGGTTTTCGCAAATCCCTGGCTTCTGGCGGGTGTGGGTTTTTCCGCCCTCCTTCAGTTCACCATCAGTCACGTTCCCATAATGCAGGAAGTGCTGGATATTGTTCCTCTTTCGGTTACGGAGTGGGGTATCGTCATTGCCAGCGCCCTTCTCCCCACTCTGGTCGCACAGGCGAGGAAAGTTCTCCGGAACGGAATGGTGGGATGAACTGGCAATGAAGGCCGTGGTGGGGATCAGCGGAGGGATGGACAGTGCCGCAGCTGCGGCGCTCATGCTGGACAGGGGTTTCGAAGTTATCGGGGTCCATCTTCGCTTTCGCTGTTCAAGGGAAGAAGAGAACAGGGTAGAAAGGATCGCTTCGGAACTGGGGATAGGCCTACTCTCTCTTGATGTGGAGAATCTCTTCAACAGTAAGGTACGGTACCCCTTTTTCGATGATCTCAGAAAGGGGTTCACCCCCAACCCCTGCGTGACCTGCAACGAACGGGTGAAGTTCGTCTCACTTGTATCAGCAGCCCGGGATCTTGGAGCGGAATTGGTCGCAACAGGGCACTATGCAAGGGTATCGTTAAGCCCCGACAAAGGCACCGGCCTGTTAAGGGGCGTCGATCCAGAGAAGGACCAGAGCTACATGCTTTACAGGATACCTGTGTCCATCCTGGGGAAGACATGTTTCCCTCTTGGCGGGATCACCAAGAGGGAAGTGCGGGCGTTTTGCGCAGAACGGTTCCCGGCACTGTTCGAAGGCGTGGCCGAGAGCAGTGATATATGTTTCATCCCAGGAAGAAAACTCGAAGAGGCCATCGAACTTAACGCAGGTCCATCCATCCCGGGCAGGATCGTGACAACTTCAGGAGAGGAACTGGGACACCACAGGGGTCTGAACAGGTACACCATTGGACAGAGGAAGGGACTATCCCTCTCAGGCGGTCCCTGGTTCGTGGTGGAAAAGAGGATGTCCCTAAATGAACTCGTGGTAGGAAGACAGGAGGATCTCGTGGTTGAAGAGGTTTTTTGCACCGACCCCGTATGGCACGTGGAACCCGTCACAGGCGAAAGGCTTGATGGGTGCCACCGTTACCGGTGCAGACCATCCCCCTGTATTCTGGAGCAGGTAAATGACCGATACTTTTCCTGTCGTTTTCCTGAAGGAGTGAGCGGAGTGGCCCCGGGGCAGTCCCTTGTGCTTTATTATAATGACAGGGTATACGGTGGTGGTATCATTGAGAGAGCGGAGAAAGGGGGGCCACCAGGCCATGAAGATCATCGATAATCTCTTGCCGGCGGAGCATCTTAGAAAGAGGACCGACCCGGGATCGCTGGGTTTTGAGACAACCCTTGATGTCCCCTGTCTTGAAGACCTGATCGGCCAGGAGAGAGCAGTGCAGGCAATGACCTTCGGAATGGGGATCAAGAACAGCGGTTATAACATTTTCGTAGTCGGGGACCATGGTAGCGGCCGAACAACCTATTCCCTGGAGAGGTTAAAGGACCAGGCAGATTCCGAGCCGGCCCCCAGGGACTACATCTATGCCTTCAACTTCAGTAACCCCGAAGAGCCGCTTGCCATAGACCTCCCTACTGGCCAGGCCAAAGAACTGGCCTCACACCTGGAAGAACTGGTTGAAGAGCTTAAGAGCACTCTCAGCAAGGCCTTTGAGAACAGCCAGTACGAAGATGCAAAAGCTCAGCTGGTGAAGGATTTCCAGGAGCAGGTTAACCGCATCATGGAGGAGCTGAGAACCTGGGCGAAGGAGAAGGGGTTCGTTATCAAGAGGACTCCCCAGGGTTTCGTGAATATTCCCATGATCCTGAAGGGACTGGAGAAGTCCGATGAAGGCGACAAGGCCGAAGAGCCTGAGGGGGGCGTTGCACAGGAGCAGGAGACCGAGCCCGATCCCTCTTCTTCCGAAGTCCCATCGAACGGCAGGGAAGAGATGAAGGAGATGATGCAGGAGGACTTCGAGTCTCTTTCTGAGGACCAGAAAAAAGCCCTGCAGGAGATCTCCGAGGAAATATCCCAAAGGACCCTTGAAGTTCTCAGGAAGATCAGGGATCTTGAGAAATCCTTGAAAGAGAGGATCAAGGAACTCGAATCGGAGATATCCCGAGCCGCCATTGCCCCCTACCTTCAGGAGACCAGGGAAAAGTTCGGCAGAGAAGGCAAGATAGGGGAGTGGCTTGACGCGCTTTCCGAGGACATTATCTCCAATTTCAACATGTTCATAGCCGCCGCAAGGGACGAAGGCGCCGATGTGGATTTTTCCAGGTACCTGGTCAACATCTTCGTGACCAACGATCCCGAAGGAGGGGCTCCAGTAGTCTGGGAGACCAACCCCACCTACTACAATCTTTGCGGCAAGGTTGAGTATGAGAGCCGGCAGGGCATGCTGACCACCGACTTCCGAAAGATCATCTCCGGGGTTATCCACAGGGCCAACGGTGGCTATCTTGTCCTGCAGGCCGAAGAGATCCTCCGGAACTTCATGTCCTGGGATGCCCTCAAGAGAGTCCTCAGGACAGGAGAACTGGTCATTGAGAACCTGGGGGAACAGCTTGGAGTGATACCCGTCTCCTCTCTGAGACCGGAAGCCATACCTGTCGATCTCAAGGTTGTAATGATAGGAACGAGATACCTCTATCATCTTCTCATGATATACGACCCCGAGTTTCAGAAACTTTTCAAGATCAAGGCTGATTTCGACACCGATATGCCGAGGGACCCAGAGACCGAAAAACAGATGGCCTGTTTCGTCGCAGGTTACGCCAAAAAGGAAGATCTCCTTCCCTTTTCTTCCGATGCCGTGTCGGAGCTGATAGAGTGGTCCGCACGACTTTCGGGGGACAGCGAAAGGATGTCCACACAGTTCAACAGGATCGCAGAGCTTGTCGTCGAGTCTTCCGCATGGGCTTCCCAGGCAACTCTCGATGTAGTAGGAGCTGAACAGGTCCGGAAGGCTCTGAAGGAGAAGACCTTCAGGACGAACCTCGTGGAGGAGAAGATCAGGAGGGCCTTTGAGCAGGATTCGATCAGGATACTGACCGAGGGAGAAGTGGTAGGACAGATCAACGGCCTCACCGTGGTGGACATGAGAGACCACATGTTCGGACACCCAGTGAGGATCACTGCCAACGTCTACATGGGTGCCGAGGGTATCGTCAACATCGAAAGGGAGGTCAAATTGACAGGTCCGATCCACAACAAGGGCCTTCTGATCCTTGGCAGCTACCTGGGAAGGATGTTCGCCAGGGACTTCCCCCTCTCCCTCACGGCCAGGATCACTTTCGAGCAGACCTACGGGGGAATAGAGGGGGATAGCGCTTCCTCGACGGAACTCTACTGCATCCTGTCCGCCCTTGCGGAGGTTCCACTCAAGCAAGGTGTGGCCGTTACCGGTTCGGTCGACCAGCACGGGAACATACAGCCCATTGGAGGTGTCAACGAGAAGATAGAAGGTTTCTTCGAATACTGTCGTGTGAGGGGACTCACGGGGGACCAGGGGGTCATTATCCCGAAACAGAACGTAAGGAACCTGATGCTCGCTCACGATGTATCCGATGCTGTAAAGACGGGGAAATTCAACATATGGGCCGTTTCTTCCATCGATGAGGGTCTCTTGATCCTTACTGGGACAGAGCCCGGAAAGATGGAAGAGAAGGGCGGATTCACTCCGGGAAGTATCTATTCCAGGGTCTACACCAAACTAAAGGGTTGGTACGAAAAAGCCTCGAAACAGAAGAACAACTCCAAGGCGGGGAAGAGAGAGCCCGAAGAGGATCAGGATGATCAGAGCGACGATAACGATGTCCAGGGTGGCGGGGCCGGGGAATGAGGGTTTTCACCAGACCTTCCGGGACCATTGTCAGGTCCTGCCTTGACGACCTGGATAGGATCTGGAGACAGGGGGAGAGAGCTCACTCCCCCTACTCGGACGAGCCCCTCGACGGACTAGTGCTCACCATACTCTCACAGAACACCAATGACAGGAACCGGGACAGGGCCTTCGCTTCCCTGAAGGCCCGATTCCCCTCCTGGGGTGATGTCGCCGCTGCCGGGGTGCAGGATATTGCCGACACGATCAGGTCCGGGGGAATAGCCAACATCAAGGCCCAGAGGATCCTTCTGTTGCTTGAAAGGGTCCGTTCCAGCTTCGGTACCTTTTCCCTGCAGGCAATGCACGAGTGGGAGACGGGAAAGATCCGTGAATTCCTCGCAGGTACTCCCGGGGTCGGCGCAAAGACCATCGCCTGCGTTTTGCTCTTCGATCTGGGCCGGCCAGCCTTCCCCGTCGATACTCATGTGGCAAGGGTATCCAGAAGGCTGGGTTGGGCCGATGCCTCCATGGCCCCGGAAGAGATACAGGATCTCATGGAGGAGCTTGTGCCCCCAAGACGTTACCTTGAGGCCCACCTGAACATGATCACCCACGGGAGAAATCTATGTACCGCCAGGAAAACCCTCTGCAGCGAATGTCCCCTAAATGACCGTTGCCCTTCCAGGAAGGAAGGTCAGTGATCTGATGTGTCCTCCCTTTGTTGTCTCCTGCGTCCCATGCTCCTCTTATGACAGGGAGGCCGTGGAGGTTGCGGTAAGAGAGGCCCTTCGGCTCTGCGGTTCATTCCCTCCCCTGGTCGCTCCTGTCATCATCAAAGCCAACCTTCTCGCTCCGAGCGACCCCTCAAGGGCTGTAACGACCCACCCTGAGATCCTGAGAGCCCTCTCAATGGAGCTGATCATGGCAGGATGCCCCGACGTAATGATCGGAGACAACCCCGGTTATATTTTCCGTCACCAGGAGACGGAACTGTTCCGGAAGACCGGGGTGGAGGAGATCTGCAGGGAGATCCCCGCCAGGTTCGGACTTCTGTCCAGGGGTGGTTTTGCTGAGGTCAGACCCCCAAAGCCTGGTAAACTGGAAACGATCCGTTTTTCGGCCGATCTTCTTAAGGCTCCCTGCGTGATAGGTGTCTCCAAGCTTAAGACTCATGTGGAGACAGAGATTACAGGAGCCATCAAGAACATGTTCGGTGCTGCCGATACCGATACCCGGAAGAGGGCCCACGGGGCAAGGTCTCGAAACTTTCTTCCCGAGGCTATCGTGGATATCTTTTCCGTCAGGGTCCCCGATATGTTTGTCCTGGATGCTGTGGAAGGAATGGAGGGTTATGGACCCTCCCACGGAAGAGCAAGAAAGGTAGGCTGGGTTGCAGCCTCCCCCAACGGTCTTGCCCTGGATCATGTCCAGGCCGTGATAATGGGTTTCAGCGATCCCCTGTCGATCCCTCTTCTATCTGTCGCTTCCGGGAGGATCGATGGTCCCCGAAAGAGGGATGATATCGAACTGAGGGGAGCCAGTTGGGAGGAACTGCCCTGCAGGGGTTTCAAGAGAGCGCCTTCGGCGGTGAGAATGATACCCCCCTTTCTCCGGGGAGCGGCCCATCAGCTGGTAAGCTTGAAGCCGGTGCTGGAAATTGGTGCCTGTATCCGGTGTGGAATCTGCATGGAGGTCTGCCCAGTTGAAGCCATAGAAATACCTTCCGCAGGATGGCCCCTGATCGATCGAAATAGATGTGTCCAGTGCCTCTGCTGTCATGAGATGTGCCCGACGGGAGCTATGGGGGCCAGGGAGAGCCTTCTGAGCCGCCTGCTCAGATAGAAAAAGCGCCCCTTAAAGGGGCGCCCCAAAAGAACGGGTGCTGATATCTAGCTCTTTTTCTTGAAGCGTTCCAGAACGAGCTTGTAACCGTCGGCCCCGTACTCCAGGAACTTCTTCACCCTGCTTATAGTTGCGGTGCTTGCTCCGGTCTGCTGCGCGATCTGGGGGTAGGTGAACCCCTCGCTCAAGAGCTTTGCTACCTCAAGCCTCTGTGCGAGGGCCCTGATCTCTCCGATCGTAGCGATATCTTCCAGGAATCGGTAGACATCGTCGACGGTCTCAAGCGACAGGATAGCCTCGCATAATTGATCGGTCAGACGATCCTTCCACTTTTCAGCCATGTAAAATCCCTCCCCATAAGTACTTTAGCGTATTCTAGCACTGCTTACAATTTTGGGCAAGGCTCCGCAGATGTGAAAGTGTCAGGGGGAGCTTGTGAAAATGCAGGATTTAAAGGACCTGCGGGGCTTGACTCAGTACATGGCGATGCATATAATGAGTTCCGCCGGCCGGGCTGGCGGAATAGGTAGACGCACGGGACTTAAAATCCTGTGGACGAGAGTCCGTGCGGGTTCGATTCCCGCGCCCGGCACCATGAAAGGTTGGGTTATCGGTTATCGCGGGGTGGAGCAGTCAGGAAGCTCGTCGGGCTCATAACCCGAAGGTCGCAGGTTCAAATCCTGCCCCCGCAACCAGATTTCAGGCGGTGTAGCTCAGTTGGCTAGAGCATGCGGTTCATACCCGCAGTGTCAGTGGTTCGATTCCACTCACCGCCACCACTCGGAGACAATAAAGCCCCCGGCTCCAACCGGGGGCAATTTTGTACCCCTTAGGATCCCTTCGGCCGACCCGGGTGGGCGGGTCGGAACATCCCCGGTATAAATTGAGTTATTATAGTTTATCGTATCTATACCGGGAATCCGGGAACGGTTTTCGCCGATCCGGGACCAGACGCCGATCTGAAGAGGGTGATCGTCAGGATGAGGGAAGAACAGGCAGAAAGTGGAGGCAGTTTCATCGAACAGATAATAAGGGAAGACCTGGTATCCGGAAAGGTCAGCAAAGTTATGACACGGTTCCCACCGGAACCCAACGGGTATCTTCACATAGGACACGCCAAGTCGATCTGTCTCAATTTTGGACTGGCAGAACAGTTCGGCGGGGAGTGCAACCTGAGGTTCGACGATACGAATCCCAGCAAGGAAGAGACGGAGTACGTTGAATCCATTATGGAGGATGTGGCCTGGCTCGGTTTCCGTTGGGCCAACCTGTGTTTTGCCTCGGATTACTTCGACCAGTTCCATGAATGGGCTCTTGAACTGATCAGGGCTGGAAAGGCCTACGTTGATCACCAGACAGCAGAAGAGATAAGGAAGACACGTGGTACCCTGACGGAACCTGGAGTAGGATCGCCCTACAGGGACAGACCCGTGGAGGAGAACCTGGAGCTATTCCGGAAGATGAAGGAAGGGCACTTTGGCGAAGGTGAGTGTGTTCTGAGGGCCAGGATCGATATGGCCCACCCCAACCTGAACATGAGGGATCCTGTCATGTACCGGATCCTTCACCAGTCACATTACAGGACCGGTAACAAATGGTGCATATACCCCATGTATGACTTCGCCCACGGCTACGAGGATGCCATCGAGGGGATCACACACTCGATCTGCACATTGGAGTTCGAGGATCACCGCCCCCTTTACGACTGGTTCCTCGACAACGTCTCGGTCCCTTCCAGGCCAAGGCAGTACGAGTTCGCCAGGCTCAACCTGACCTACACTGTGATGAGCAAGAGAAAACTGTTGGAACTGGTCTCTAAGCAGTTCGTATCAGGCTGGGACGACCCCAGGATGCCGACGATCAGCGGATTGAGAAGGCGGGGCTACACACCTTCATCGATACGCTCCTTCTGTAAGAAGATAGGGGTTTCCCGAGCCAACAGCCTTGTGGACGTGGAGCTTCTTCATCACTGCATCAGGGATGAGCTCAACGCCAGTGCCCCCAGGGCCATGGCAGTCCTGAAGCCCTTGAAGCTGGTTATAGAGAACTATCCTGAAGGTCCGGGTGAGGAGATAGAGGTGGTCGTCAATCCCGAGTCAGAAACCCCTTCCTTCAGAAAGGTGCCCTTCAGCAGGGAGCTTTACATCGAAAGAGACGATTTCATGGAGGATCCCCCAAAAAAGTACTTCAGGCTTTCACCGGGGTCCGAGGTGAGACTGAAGCATGCCTATATTGTAAAATGTAAAGGTTTTGAGAAAGACCCCGACGGCAGTGTTGTCGAGGTAAGATGTGAATACGATCCCCGTTCCAGGGGTGGAGAAGCTCCAGATGGACGAAGGATCAGGGGGACCCTCCACTGGGTGAGCGCACCTCACGCGGTGAAGGCGGAAGTCCGACTGTACGACCACTTGTTCACCCTGAGGGATATGGATGATATGGAAGAAGGGACAGATTACAAGGATCACCTGAACCCTCGATCGCTGGAGGTCATCACTGGCTGCATGGTGGAGCCGTACCTTGCAAAGGCGGCTCCCATGGACCGGTTCCAGTTCCTAAGGCGGGGTTATTTTGTCGCCGATCCGGATCATACAGGGGAAAGACCCCTGTTCAACAGGACGGTCCCGCTAAAGGACAGTTGGGCCAAGGAGATGAGCAAGGATCCCCGCTAGACATCTGTCCCCGGGAACGGGGCATCATTTCTTGAAAAGAGTGGAGGCATCTTGAACAAGGTCCGCCCCGTCAAGGAAGGATGGAGCCATGAAGCCCGGTCTCTCTTCAAGAGCTTCGAGATCGCAGGCAGGGACCAGGGCTGGTGGGACCACGAAGGGCCGATCGTGGCCGCCGTCTCAGGAGGTATAGACTCCATGGCCCTCCTGTGGCTCCTCTGCTTCAGGTGGAGGGGGAAGGTCATTGCCGCCCATCTGGAACATGGCTTCCGGAAGGAGACCGCCCTGAGGGATGCCGTCTTCGTGGAAGGAATTTGCCGCGAATGGAATATCGAGTGTCACATTGAGCATAGGGATATCCCTTCCCTGAAAGGAAGAGGAGAGACCCTTGAAGAGGCTGGAAGAAGGGAGAGATACGCCTTCCTCGACAGGGTGGCTTCCAGTCGGGGAGCGTCTTTCATCGCAACGGGTCATAATGCCGACGATCAGGCCGAGACGGTCTTTCTTAACCTGCTTCGGGGGACAGGGATCAGGGGGCTAAGAGGGATACCCAGAACAAGGGAAGGGATAGTCCGTCCAGTGATCGATCTCTCGAGGGAGCAGCTTCAGGGACTTCTTCTCGAGATCCCCGTCCCCTGGGTAGAGGATGAGACGAACCTGGAGACCAGGTATTTCAGGAACAAGATCAGGCATGTTATTTTCCCGTTACTTTCCACAGAGGGGAACCGGCGTTTTGCGGACCACCTGATCAGCCTCTCCTCGGAGGCATACGAGATCGAATCGTCGAGGGAGGAACTGTCGAAGAGCCTGGCCTGCTGGTGCAGAAGACATCAACCCCTCGCATTGAGGTCGTGGGACACTGGACTTCTGAGGAGAATGGATGACCAGACGTTACAGTCGATAATGGCATACGAGGGGAGAGACCTGGGACTTGCACCCCTTTCAAGGAGCAAGACTTCCAGACTCCTTGAGCTGATCCGCAGAGGAGAGGGGAGATGGCGATTCCAGTGGGAGAGGGACCTTGAGGTATGCGGTTCCAGGGGATCGGTATCCCTCGTTGAAAGAAGTCTCTTCTCTTCCCCCGGACCTTGCGGAGAGTCCTTTCCCCTGAAGGGGGAGAGAGGGTCCTTCAGTTGGGGGGCATGGTACTTTGAGTGGAATATTTCCCAAGGCGGCTGTCCTTTTCTGGGAGAGCGGGCCTGCCGTGTCCCGCTGAACGGGGTGGATGTAATTGAAGTAGAGGTCGCCGGATCTGCAGGGGAGCCGGGTACATCTCGGGCAGGGATACCCTGGTGGGCCGAGAGGGTCTGGCCAGAGGTCAGAACCTCAGGGACTGTCTGGGTCCCTTTTTCATGTCCTTTGTGTCCAGCAAGGAGACAGTCGTCTGTCAACGTCGGACCCTCCCTTGAACTCCGGGCGAGGATCGGAGGAAGCGGATTGAAAGGAGAGATCCAAGATGGGATTTGATCTCGGAGAGGTCCTGATAAGGAGAAAGACCATTCAGGAGAGGGTCAGGGAACTTGCTTTCGATATCGGTTCCGCTTACGGGGACATGGACCTGGTGCTGATAGGCGTACTGAAGGGAGCAGTGGTATTCCTTTCCGACCTGATAAGGGAGCTGCCTGTATCCATCACGACGGAACTGGACTTCCTCGCGGTGACATCCTATGGGCCTTCCACCGAATCTAGCGGCGTTGTCCGGATAATCAAGGACCTGGATATCAATATCAATGGCAGGAACGTGATCATTGTCGAGGATATTGTAGATACGGGGCTTACCCTCTCCTACCTGGTCAGCATCCTCAGGGAAAGAGAGCCGGAGATGCTAGAGATCTGTTCCCTGCTTGACAAGCCTTCTCGGAGAAAGACCGAGATCGACATAGCTTTCAAGGGGTTCGAAATCCCCGACGAGTTTGTGGTAGGCTATGGCTTGGACTATTCCGGGAGATGGAGAAACCTGCCCGAGATCCACACCCTGAAGAAAAGGGACTAGGTCCTTTTCCAGGAGTACCTGTTCTTTTGAACGAGAGGTGGGACAGTATTGGGAAGAATGGCTAAGAACCTCGGGCTTTACCTTGTAATGATCGTTCTTGTGGTGAGCCTGGTGAACATGTTCCTTTCACCGGTCCAGAGCCCGGAGGAACATGAACTGATAAGCTATAGCACCTTCCTGGGGTATTTCCGGGAAGGGAAACTGGAACAGGTGTCCATAGAGGGCGACAATATCAAGGGTACCCGGGAGGGAGGGGTCAAATTCCGCACCATCGCGGTCGGGATCGGCGACCTGGCACCCCAGCTGGCAGAAAAAGGTGTCCAGGTGGAGGTCCTGCCTCCGGCAAGATCCCCCTGGTGGGTAACGATGATGTCCTCCCTGTTCCCTACCCTGCTCCTGATAGGAGCCTGGGTATTCATCCTCTATCACATGCAGGGCGGCAGCAACAAGGTGATGAGTTTTGCCAAGAACAAGGCCAAGCTCTTCCTCGACAACAGGCCCAAGGTGACCTTCGCCGACGTGGCCGGTTGTGACGAATCCAAGGAGGAGCTCAAGGAGGTCGTGGACTACCTGAGGGACCCAAACCGGTTTTCCAGGCTAGGGGCCAGGGTACCGAAAGGGGTGCTTCTTTTGGGCCCCCCTGGGGCAGGTAAGACCCTTCTCGCCAGGGCCTGCTCGGGCGAAGCCGATGTCCCGTTCTTCAGCATAAGCGGCTCGGATTTCGTTGAAATGTTCGTAGGCGTAGGTGCCGCAAGGGTCCGGGACATGTTCGAACAGGCCAGGAAGAACCAGCCATGTATCGTTTTCATAGACGAGATCGATGCTGTGGGAAGGCAGCGCGGTGCCGGTCTAGGAGGAGGGCACGACGAGAGGGAACAGACCCTGAACCAGCTCCTGGTTGAGATGGACGGTTTCGACGTGTCAACGGGGATCATTCTCATCGCCGCGACCAACCGCCCCGATATCCTCGACCCAGCCCTTCTCAGGCCGGGACGCTTCGACCGTCAAATTGTGGTAGACCGCCCTGACCGGAACGGACGGAAGGCTATCCTCAAGGTCCACCTGAGGGAGATGAAGGTGGAGGAGGACGTGGATCTGGAGGTGCTGGCCAAGAGAACCCCCGGTTTCGTCGGAGCCGACCTGGCCAACCTGGTGAACGAAGCTGCCCTGCTCGCCGCGAGGAGAGAAAGGAATAACATCTCCATGGCAGAGTTCGAGGAGGCCATTGACAGGGTCCTGGCGGGACCGGAGCGAAGGACCCGACTTATCAGCGACCGGGAGAAGGAGATCATCGCGTTCCATGAAGTGGGACATGCACTTGTCGCCAAAATGGTGCCTGGGTGTGACCCCGTCCACAAGATCTCCATCATTCCCAGGGGGCACAAGGCCCTGGGCTACACCCTGCAACTCCCCGAGGAGGATCGCTTCCTGATGTCCAAGAAGGAGCTTACCAACAGAATATGCGTACTGCTGGGCGGAAGGGTGGCAGAGGAGATCCATTTTTCTGATATTACTACCGGAGCCCAGAACGACCTGGAAAGAGCGACCCAGATCGCAAGGCAGATGGTGACAGAGTTCGGGATGAGTGACACGCTGGGTCCGGTCACACTGGGCAGGAAGCAGCACGAGGTCTTCCTGGGAAGGGACATCATGGAGGACAGGAACTATAGCGATGAGGTGGCCTACGCTATAGACCAGGAGGTCAGGAGTATAGTCGAAGGCTGTTACGAGAGGGTCCGCAATATCCTTAATGAGAATCAGGAGGCTCATGTCAGGATCGCGAGGACGCTGCTGGTCGAAGAGGTGATCGAGGGCGACAGGCTTGATGCTCTCCTTGAGGAGGGTATCGTCGGGTCCCCGGAAGCAGCGGAAGAAGTAGTTGCCACAGTCGGGGAGATCGAAGACGAAGAGGGAGGGTCCGTAGCCTGAAGGCGTTGTGACGTCCCTGAAAGGAACGGCCGCTTCTGCATCTGTATGTAACGGGCGTTCGGTCTGATCCTTTGAGGCCGGGCGCTCTTTTCTCTTTATTATTCTGGAAGATGGAGGCTGCCTTGAGCGATACAACTTCAGGTTTCAAGCTTTTTTCTGAATGGCCGCCGGCAGGGGATCAGCCAGAAGCCATAGATCGTCTTGTCGAAGGTTTCAGGAGGGGGGAGCGTTTCCAGTGCCTGCTTGGAGTGACAGGGAGCGGGAAGACCTTTGCCATGGCGAACGTGATAGAAAGACTGCAGAGACCGGCCCTTGTACTCGCTCACAACAAGACCCTGGCAGCCCAGCTGTACAGTGAGTTCAAGGAGTTCTTTCCTGGTAACGCAGTTCACTATTTCGTCAGCTATTACGATTACTACCAACCCGAGGCCTACGTCCCCGTCTCGGACGTATACATAGAGAAGGACGCCTCCATTAACGACAGGATAGAAAAGCTCAGGCTTGCCACCACCAAATCCCTTCTCGAGAGGAGGGACGTCATAGTCGTTGCAAGTGTTTCATGCATCTACGGCCTGGGCAGGAGGAAGGCCTACGAGGATGCCATCTTCCGCTTCTCCCTCGGTGAGAGATATGAGCGAAGGGATTTCCTCTCAAGACTGGTCACTAACCACTACGAGAGGAATGATCTCGATCTTCAGCCGGGGACCTTCCGGGCCCGGGGCGGGGTAGTAGAAATCTTTCCTGCCTACAGTGACACGGCGGTGAGGGTTCACATGGAGGACGACCTGATAGAAAGGATAGACGAGATAGAACCGCTTACGGGGAGAAGCATTCTCTCCAAACCTAATGCGGCGATCTTCCCGGCACAGCACTACATTACTTCCCAGGAGGCCATAGCAAGGGCCCTTCCCACGATCGAGGAGGAGCTCCAGGAAAGGCTGGAGTACTTCAGATCCCGGGGGAAACTGCTCGAAGCACAGCGGCTGGAGATGAGGACAAGGTACGACATGGAAATGCTGACTCAGGTGGGGTACTGTTCGGGGATCGAGAACTACTCCAGGATACTCGACGGACGAGAACCCGGTGAGACCCCGGGAACGCTTCTGGATTTCTTCCCAGAGGACCTTCTCTTCTTCATCGACGAATCACATATCACTATCCCCCAGGTGCAGGGAATGTACAACGGCGACAGGGCGAGAAAGCAGACCCTGGTGGACCATGGTTTCAGGCTGCCCTCGTGCCTTGACAACCGCCCGCTCAGGTGGGAAGAGTTCTGTGCCTTTCTCAGACAGGCCTGCTTCGTATCGGCCACCCCCGGGGACTGGGAGACATCTGTTTCCACGACAGTGGCCGAGCTGATAGCGCGTCCAACTGGAGTAGTGGACCCCGAGGTGCTTGTGGTCCCGGCCACCGGGCAGATAGACGACCTGACGGAAAGACTCAGGAAGGTGGTGGCCAGGGGCGAGAGAGCCCTTGTGACCACTCTGACAAAACGCTCCTCGGAGGATCTGGCCGAATACCTTTCAGAGATCGGATTTGGTGTCAAATACATCCATTCGGAGCTTGACGCCTTCGAAAGAACGGAGCTTATCAGGGACCTTCGCAAGGGGGAGATATCGGTCCTTGTGGGCGTGAACCTCCTCAGGGAAGGGATAGATCTCCCGGAGGTCTCCTTCGTGGGCATTCTGGATGCCGACAGGGAGGGGTTCCTCAGGTCCAGAAGGTCCCTTATCCAGATCATCGGGAGGGCCGCCCGGAACACGGCAGGGCAGGTGATCCTCTACGCTGACCAGGAGACGGGGAGCATAAGGTCTGCCCTGGATGAGACGGCCAGGAGAAGAGAAAAGCAGTTGACCTTCAACAGGGTGCATAACATCACCCCGAAGACCATACACAAGAAGATCATGCCTCTTTTGCCGGAGGAGGAGATCGCCGATATCGCTGCAGGCATTTCGGTCAGGCCAGGGGGAGAGGGTTTCACCAGCCAGGAGCTTGAGAGAATGATGTGGAAGGCCGTGGAGGACCTGGACTTCGAGAGAGCTGCGGTCATAAGGGAAAAAACATAGACGTAGACATACCTAAGAACTGCCTTGTGGTCATCACTGGGCCCTCCGGATCGGGAAAATCCTCACTGGCCTTCGATACGATCTATGCCGAGGGGCAGAGACGGTACGTCGAGTCCCTATCCTCCTACGCCCGACAGTTCCTGGGGGTACAGGACAAACCCGATGTAGACGATATTTCGGGTCTTTCACCAGCTATTTCAATAGAACAGAAGGGCGTCTCCCACAACCCCAGATCTACCGTGGGTACCGTGACGGAGGTCTACGACTACCTTAGGCTTCTTTTTGGAAGGACCGGGACCCCGGTCTGCCCACAGTGCGGCAAGCCTGTTGAAAGGCATACCGTCGACGAGATACTGGATATGCTGATGCAGAAGCATGAGGGGGAGAAGGTGGACATTTTGTCCCCCGTGGTAAGAGGGAAAAAAGGGGAGTTCAGGAACCTCTTCCTGCAGTACCAGAAGGAGGGATTCCTCAGGGCCAGGGTCGACGGGACGCTCCTGTGGCTGGAGGAGGATATCCCTCTGGCCAAGAACAGGAAACACAACATCGAGGTGTTCATTGACCGCCTCACCGTTGACGGAAACAGGAGGGACAGGCTTGCCGAAGCCGTCGAGAACTCCCTCTCCCTCAGCGGGGGGTATCTCATGATCGTCTTCGGGGACCAGGAAGTTATCATTACCGAGAAGTTCGCCTGTCCGGAGTGCGACATTATCCTTCCGGAGATCGAGCCGAGACTCTTTTCCTTCAACAACCCTTTCGGTGCCTGTCCCGACTGCAATGGACTGGGGAGCCACCAGTACTTTTCGGAAGAACTGGCCGTGGACCCCTCTGGCAATGTACTCGACGGAGCTCTTCTCCCATGGAAGAACAGGCATTACATGCTGAGAAAGCTTGCGGCGCTCGCCAGACACCGGGGCTGGGACCTGGATCGTCCTTTCATGGATCTTCCCGGTGAGATCAGGGAGGCGATCATCCATGGAGACAGTATACGGGTCCCGATGACCTATCGTGAAGGGAACCGGGAGATGTCCTACATGGGGAGGTACGAGGGGCTGATCCCCTGGCTCGAGACAAGATGGAAAGAGACCGATTCCGAATCGATAATGAACGAGCTGGCAAGCTACAGGGCCGAGGATATATGCCAAACCTGCAAGGGCAAGAGGCTCCGGCCGGAGGCCCTTTCGGTAAGGGTGGACGGACTGACCATAGGGGAGGTCGTCGAGATGCCCGTCTCCGAACTGCTGGAGAGGATAGGGGAACCCGGTTTCCAGATCCTGATGAAGGAGCCCGCCAGGAGGATCATTGAAGAGATAGCCAAGAGACTGTCATTCATGGTCGATGTGGGAGTGGGATACCTGTCTCTCTCCAGACGGGCCGATACCCTCAGCTCCGGTGAGAGCCAGCGCATAAGGCTGGCAACGCAGATAGGCTCCAAATTGAGCGGTGTCCTTTACGTCCTTGATGAGCCGACCATAGGGCTCCATCCAAGGGATACATCAAGGCTTCTGGGTACCCTCGAGGCGATACGGGACCTGGACAACACCGTTATTGTCGTCGAACATGACCGGGACACCATGACAAGGGCCGATTACATCGTTGAGCTGGGGCCTGCCGCCGGAGAGCACGGCGGCAGGGTCACAGCCTGCGGGAAACCTTCAGAGATCGTCTCGGGGAACTCGCTTTCAGGCCCCTTTATATCAGGAAAGGATTCTGGCACTTCATTCCGCAGGGGGGTACTTCCAGATGCTCCGGGATGGATAGTGGTAAAAGGAGCTGAAGAGAACAACCTGAAGAGCATTGATGTTTCGATCCCCCTTGGCCGCCTGGTATGCATAAGCGGTGTCTCAGGGTCCGGCAAGAGCACCCTTCTAAACGAAGTACTCTACAAGGGTCTGAAGCGAAAACTGGACAAAAATTTCAGGGGAAGGGCCGGGCGGCACAGGGATATCGAAGGATGGGAAGCTCTGAGGAACGTGGTAATGATAGATCAGTCGCCCATCGGCAGAACGCCCCGCTCCAATCCGGCGACCTACACCCAGCTTTTCACCCCCATTAGAGAACTCTTTGCCTCTCTCCCAGAGTCAAGGATAAGGGGTTACAAAGCGGGGCGCTTCAGTTTCAATGTCCGGGGAGGTCGCTGTGAGGCCTGCAAGGGAGACGGCGAAGTACGGATCTCCATGCTCTTTATGCCAGATGTCTACGTCAAGTGCGAGGTCTGCCAAGGGAAGAGGTACAACCGGGAAACTCTCGATATAAGGTACAAGAGCAGGAACATCGCCGAGGTTCTTGAAATGACCGTAGATGAAGCCAGGGCCTTTTTCGGGGATATACCGAGGATATCGAGGAGGCTTTCGGTGCTTCAGCAGGCAGGACTTGGGTACATCCGCCTCGGACAGCCCGCGACGACCCTCAGCGGGGGGGAGGCCCAGAGAGTAAAGCTGGCAGAGGAACTGGGGAAGCAGTTCCGGGGGCATACGCTTTACATACTGGATGAGCCTACCACAGGCCTCCACTACCTGGATGTAAGGAAACTGCTGGTCCTTCTGCAGAAGATCATCGACCAGGGTAATACGGTCCTGCTTATTGAACACAACCTGGACGTCCTTGCCTCTGCTGACCATATTATCGACCTCGGCCCCGAGGGCGGTCACCAGGGAGGGGCCGTCGTGGCAACGGGATCTCCTTCCGAGATCGTTCGGAATGCGAAAGGTCATACCGCCCGTCACCTGGGAGAGTTCCTGGATAGTATCAGGAGGAGGGAAGCCGATGTCCGTTAATCCGACAGGAAAGGACCCGGGCAGCGAGGACCTGGTGTTCGGGAAGAATGCCGTCAAGGCCGTTCTGGACTCACTTCCCGAACACTGCTCCGTGGTCCTTGTCTCGGAGAAGATGGCAACCAATGAAAGGGAGCAATTCCTGGAAACTTGCAAGAGGGCCGGTGTAAGGTGGCAACTTGTCCATCCTTCCAGGATAGACAGGATCTGCCCAGGTGGTCGACACCAGGGAATTATCGCCAAAATGCTCCCAGTAGCTTTGACTGACCTTGAGAGTTTTCTGAAAGGGCTAGACCCGGTCTGGGGCCCCTCCCTGATCGTTCTGGTCGACCACCTCCAGGATCCCCAGAACCTGGGAGCCATAGCCAGATCGGCAGAGGTCTTCGGCGCCGATGGCATGATCGTTCCCAGAAGGCGTTCAGTTCTCCCCACTTCGACGGTGATGAGAACGAGTTCAGGGGCAATAGCGAGAGTTCCCGTGGTAGGTGTTGTGAACGTTGTCAGGGCGCTCGAAGAGTTTAAGGGAAACGGGTTTTGGGTGGTGGGGCTGGACCACAGTAAAGGGAAGA
>LDZT01004568.1_pt1 | contig 73752 bp, 60 predicted proteins | sample 615521 | NCBI WGS metagenome assembly LDZT01 (sample SAMN03408292, study PRJNA278302) | terrestrial metagenome | isolation source: oil reservoir sample SB1 | place: USA: Alaska, North Slope, Schrader Bluff formation | collected 2011-09 | reverse complement strand
AAGGTATAATGGGAAGGGTTATCCCGCTGGCTTGAAGGGAAGGGTAATTCCCCTGGGGGCAAGGATCCTTGCCGTGGCAGATACCTTTGCGGCAATGACCTCTGACCGGGCTTATAGAAAAGGGTTGAGTAAAGAGGTGGCCATCGAGGAGTTGAAAAGAGTAGCCGGGACTCAGCTTGATCCTGAAATCGTGAAGGTCTTTATCGAGAAGGTGATGTCAAAAGGAGGAAAATAGTTCAGCCTTTTCATTCTTACCGAAATTTCTGCTTTGTATAACTTTAGAATTATTATCTAATGGATAAAAAGGGGACAGACTACTTTTTTAGATTTATCTTTTGGATTAAATAAGTAGCCTGTCCCCTTTTTATAAAATAAGCCTGAAGTTGTATTTATATATTAAAATAATTTGAGTTTTAAGCTGATTTTGTTATATACTTATAAAGGTTTATTATGCAAAAAGGCAAATGATTTATTTAATAGATTATCGATTGAGTCTGTAGGTAGAGGGCACGATGTATCGTGCCCACAGGTGTCTCACCCTAACTCTCCCCCCAAGGGCGAGGGGACAAAAAATACAAGAAGAGAAAAAAATGAGTTCTAATTCCCATAATATAGAAAAGAAAATAGAGGAATTAAGAGGAAAGATTAGATATCATAATTATCGCTATTATATTTTAGATGATCCAATTATCTCTGATGCTGAATACGACCAATTAATGAAAGAATTAGAAGAATGGGAAACTGAATATCCTCAGTATATTAACTCTTCTTCTCCTACTCAGAGAGTAGGAATAGAGCCAGTTTCTGGATTTACTACAGTAAAACATATTACTCCCATGTTGAGTTTGGCGAATGCTTTTTCGATCGAAGAACTACGAGCCTTTGACCAGAGGATTAAAAAAATAATTTATGAACAAAAATTAGAATATGTGGTAGAGCTAAAGATTGACGGACTGGCCGTTGCTTTAGTCTACGAAAACGGTATATTCGTAAGAGGAACAACTCGGGGGAATGGGGTAACCGGAGAAGAGGTTACCTCCAATCTTAGGACTGTAAAAACTATTCCCTTAAAATTGTTCGGTGAAAATATACCTCCTCGTATCGAGGTATACGGGGAAGTTTATATGAAAAAGAGCGATTTTAAAAAGCTAAATGAAGAGAGAACAAAAAATGGAGAGAGTCTATTTGCTAATCCGCGGAATGCAGCAGCCGGTTCAGTAAGGCAACTTGACCCTCGAATTACCGCTCAAAGGCATTTAGATACTTTTATTTATAGAGCAACTTTTCCCGTGGGAAATAAATTCAATACCCATATGGAAGTTTTAAATTATCTAAAAAAAAGTGGATTTAAAGTAAACCCCCATATTAAACTTTGTCAGGATATAGAAGAAGTTATAAATTACTGCTTGCAATGGATAGAAAAGAAAGAAGAATTGGATTATGAGATTGACGGAATGGTAGTCAAGGTTAATTCCTTGAGGATGAGAGAAGAATTGGGATCAACTACTCGAAGTCCCCGCTGGAGTATTGCTTATAAGTTTCCTGCTCAACAATTGACCACGAAAGTTCAGGATATTATCATTCAGGTAGGGAGAACGGGAGCCCTAACTCCGGTGGCAATACTTGATCCGGTTAGGATATCCGGTTCAGTGGTGAAGAGAGCTACTCTGCATAATGAAGATGAAATTAGAAGAAAAGATGTTCGAATTGGAGATATTGTTTTAATTCAAAAAGCGGGAGAAGTTATTCCGGAGGTAGTAAAAGTAATTAAGGAGAAAAGAACCGGCAAAGAAAAAGAATTTGTTATGCCCACTCAATGTCCGGTATGTGGGGCAAAGGTATTCAGGCCGGGAGGCGAAGTAGTCTCTCGATGCAATAGCCTTGCTTGCCCAGCCCAAATAAAGGAAAGAATCAGACATTTTGCCTCTCGAGATGCTATGGATATTGAGGGGTTAGGTCCGGCCATAATTGAGCAATTAGTGAAAAATAAATTAATTAAAGATATTTCGGATTTATATTTTTTAAAAAGAGATGATTTAATCTCTCTTGAGCGGATGGCTGAGAAATCTGCAGATAATTTATTAGATGCTATTGAAAAGAGTAAGAAGAAATCTTTAGCTAACTTAATCTATGGTTTGGGGATACGTTATGTGGGAGTTCATACCTCAGAAGTTATTACCAGATACTACCCTACTTTAGATAAATTTAAAAAAGCTAATTTAGAAGAATTAATCGAGATTAATGAAATTGGTCCTAAAATTGCAGAAAGTATAATTCTTTTCTTTAAGGAAAAGGAAAATTTAACTATTATTGAAAGATTAAGAAGTGCTGGTCTGAATTTTGGTCAAGAAGAAGAGAAAATGAGAGAAGAAAAAGGAGTTCAGATATTAGCCGGAAAGCAATTTGTCTTAACCGGTACTTTAAAGGATTTTACCCGTACCCAAGCTAAAGAAATAATCACTGAATTGGGGGGCCGAGTTACTGGCAGCGTAAGCAAAAAAACAGATTATGTTGTTGCCGGTGAAGGTTCCGGGTCAAAATATCAAAAGGCTATAGAATTAGGTGTACCTATAATTAATGAAGAGGAATTCAAGAAAATAATCACGGAAAATAGTTAGTTAGTTACTTGGTTAGCTGGTTATCAAATTTATAGTTTACTAATTAACTAATTGATAGACAGGCGAGACGCCTGTCCTACGAGGGGAAGTTGAATCACGATCCCTCTAGATATATTTGTTCACGCGATATGCAATATAAATTTATTCTAGTTCCTAGTTTTTTCCTTTTATTTTCTTAACCAGCTAACCAAGTAACTAACTAACCAACTAACTAATTCTTCACGAGATACGAGATACGAATAAAACATGGAGGATAAGTTTTATTATGACTGAAAAAATAATTACTAAAAAAGAAGTAGAACATGTTGCTAAATTAGCTAAATTAGAATTTAACGAAGGAGAAAAAGAAGAATTTACTTCTCAGTTAAACTCAATTTTAGATTATTTCAAAAAATTAAATGAACTTGATACTGAAAGAGTTGAGCCTACTGCTTATGTTATTTCCATGCCTAATCTACTGAATGAAGATGTGGTGAAACCTTCTTTATCTCAGGATGAAGTCCTTTCCAATGCTAGGTATATTAAAAAAGGGTATTTCAAAGTTCCTAAAATAATGTAATAGATGAATATTGTAGAGCGAAAAGCGCAAAGCTCAAAACGAAAAACCATAATTCAAAACTCAAAATTACGGAGTGCGGGGAACAATTACGGGCAGGATTAACGGATAAGAAATACAAAAGATATAAATGGATCATATTTAAATACAAAAAATAAAACAAAAAATAGGAATATAAAATAAAAGTAGATTCCCATTTTCATGGGAATGACAGAGAAGAGAGTGGGAACGACAAGGGGTTCGATTTATCGAACCCGCAAAGGACCGGGTCGGATAAATCCGACCCCTACAAAAATATAAATACAAAGACGCAAAGATAGGTATAATATATTGCAAAACACTAAGCTTAATTAAAGCAAGAGGAGGAAAAATAATTGACCTTAAACCAATTAACCGCTCATGAAGTCGTTAACTTAATTAAAAAAAAGAAAATTACTGCCTATGAAGTTATTCAAGATATTTTTAATCAGATAGATAAAGTAGACAATTTGATCAAAGCCTTTCTAGTTATAAACCAAGAAGAAGCATTAAAGCAAGCTGAAGAAATAGACGCAAAAGTGAAAAACGGAGAAGAAGTTCCTCCCTTAGCCGGAGTAGCTGTTGCCGTAAAGGATATAATAGCTACTCGAGGAACGGAGACTACTTGTGGCTCTAAAATATTAAAATGTTTTATCCCGCCCTATAATGCTACAGTAATTAATAAATTAAAGGAAGCAGGGGCCATAATAATAGGAAAAACCAATATGGATGAGTTTGCTATGGGATCATCTACTGAAAATTCTGCTTTTGGTCCTACTCATAATCCCTGGGATTTAGAAAGAGTGCCCGGTGGTTCCAGCGGTGGTTCGACTGCTGCAGTAGCGGCAGATGAGACTTTTGTTGCTTTAGGTACAGATACCGGAGGCTCTATACGTCAACCTGCATCTCTCTGTGGAATGGTGGGATTAAAACCGACTTATGGAAGGGTCTCCAGATACGGTTTGGTTGCCTATGCCTCGTCTTTAGATCAGATAGGGCCTATAACCAAAGATGTGACCGATTGTGCTTTAGTAATGAAAATTATAAGCGGACATGATAATATGGATTCCACTTCCGTAAATTTAGAAGTTCCTGATTATCTAAAATCCTGCCAGGTAGGAATAAAAGATTTAAAAATAGGTGTTCCTAAGGAGTATTTCATCGAAGGAATAGACCCGGAAGTAAAAAGTGCCCTGGATAGAGCTTTGAAAATATTTGAAAAATTAGGAGCGAAAATTGAAGAAGTATCATTACCCCACACGGGATATTCTCTGCCCACTTATTACTTGATTGCTACCGCAGAAGCAAGTTCAAACTTAGCGCGATATGATGGAGTGCAATATGGTTATAGAACAGAAGACCATAAAGATCTGTCCTCTATGTATCAGAAGACCAGAAGTGAAGGTTTCGGAAGTGAAGTAAAAAGAAGAATTATGCTGGGTACATATGCCTTGAGTTCAGGTTATTATGATGCTTATTACTTGAAAGCCCAGAAGGTTCGTACTTTAATAAAAGAAGATTTTGATAAAGCATTTAGTAAATATGATATCCTTGTTACCCCTACTTCTCCAACCCCTGCTTTTAAGCTGAAGGAGAAGGTATCAGATCCTTTAACTATGTATCTCTCTGATATTTATACTATCCCTATTAATTTAGCCGGTATACCTGCAATTTCTCTTAATTGCGGATACAGCAAGGATAATCTGCCTATAGGTTTACAAATTATAGGCAAGCATTTTAGCGAAGAGACTATATTACGAGCAGCCTTTAACTATGAACAAAATAATGATGTAGAAAAGAAGAAGCCATCGATAAAACCAGCAAAACATAAGGAGGCAACAAAATGAAAGAAGAAGTAGTAATCGGTTTAGAAATTCATATTCAATTAATGACTAAAGCAAAAATGTTCTGTTATTGCAGCACTGATTACATTGGAAAAGAACCCAATACCAATACCTGTCCGGTGTGTTTGGGTTTACCCGGTTCACTTCCCGTACTTAATAAAAAAGTATTAGAATTTGCCATAAGAACTGCGGTGGCTTTGAATTGTAAAGTAAATCAGATAAGCAGATTTCACCGAAAAAATTATTTTTACCCCGATTTACCTAAAGCTTATCAGATATCTCAGTATGATATTCCTATAGGGATAAATGGATATATGGAGATTTCGCTCCCCGAAAGTAAAGAAAAGCACAGGATCGGAATTACCCGGGTTCATATAGAGGAAGATGCCGGTAAACTGGTTCATGAAGGGGATATCGCTTCCGCATCTTATTCTCTGGTAGATTATAACCGTTGCGGAATTCCTCTGGCAGAAATTGTAACCGAGCCTGATTTTCGTTCTCCCGAAGAAGCTCGAATATTCTTGGTAAAGTTAAGAAGTATAGTCCAGCATTTGGGAGTATGTGATGGCAATATGGAAGAAGGTTCGATGCGTTGCGATGCCAATGTTTCACTTAGAGATGCGAAAACCGGTGCTTTAGGTACCAAGGCAGAAATAAAGAATATGAATTCTTTTAAGGCAGTCAAGAAAGCCTTGCAATTTGAGGTGGACCGCCAAAAGAAGCTCTTGGCTGAGGGAGTAAAAATAGTTCAGGAAACCAGGCACTGGGATGAATCAAAGAATGTTACTGTCTCAATGCGAAGCAAAGAAGAGGCTCATGATTATCGTTATTTCCCTGAACCGGATCTTTTGCCTCTTAAGGTAGATCTAAAAATGATTGACAAGATCAGGAAAAACCTTCCCGAATTGCCCGAAGCAAGAAGAGAGCGGTTTGTTAAAAATTATCAAATTCCCGAATATGATGCAGAGATATTAACTTCCAGCAAAGCATTAGGTGATTATTACGAGAGAGCTGCTTCCCTATATACTGATAAAAAAGTTATAAGTAATTGGATTATGGGGGAATTACTACGTAATTTGAATGAAGAAAAAAAAGAGATAGAGTATTCTCCTGTTTCTCCAGAAAAATTAGTTGAGATGTTGAAATTAATGAGTGAGGGAGTAATTAGTGGTAAGATGGCTAAAGAAGTCTTTGAAAAGATGTTTAAGACCGGAAAAGACGCCTCTCAAATCGTAAAAGAAAGTGGAATTACTCAGATTACTGATGAAAATGAATTATTTGAAGTAATAGATAATGTGATTAAGGAAAACCCCAAATCGGTAGATGATTTTAACGAAGGGAAAGAAAAGGCTTTAAATTTCTTAATAGGGCAAGTAATGCGCTATACCAAAGGGAGGGCAAAGCCAGATTTTGTCTTTAAAGCCATAAAACAGAGGATAAAAAAAATATAAAATAGAAAGGGCACAATTCCTGTCTGCGTGCGTACACCTGCCTGCCGCGCAAATGGCGCAGGTAGACGCACAGGTAGGCATTGTGCCCCTACAAAATTATAAAATGGAAATTTAGCATCTTATTATTTTTTCTTAAAAAGACTAAAGAATCTATCCTGATAATGTTCGAATAATCCCCAATTATCCAGTTCTTCTTTTAATTTAACTGGCTCCAATTCTCCTTTTTCTACTAATTTAAATAATTTTTCTATTTCTTCTCGGGCAGCTACCGGAACACCGCATTTATCTTTAGCGATAATAGCTTGACCAATCTGGTTTACGCCTACAAACCCTCTTCTTTTAAAATCAGGTATCTGGGCAGAATAAACACTTCTAACCATCATATCTAAAATAAACTTAGAAAGAGATACATCCCAGAGACCGGCTACGCCTTTAATAACAGCACAAAGGGAATCCCCCTTTTTATCTATTTCATTATTAATATTTTCTGCTACGGTTAACAAAGGACCAGAAACGAAATTCATTTCGTCAAGTTCTTTGTTAACTTTAAATTTATAAAGAATTCCTGCTAAATCAGGATATTGGCTAGCTAGGGTTTCAAATGCTTTTTTAGCTTCATTGCTAAACCCCTCTATCCTAAACATATAAGAAGGAGTAAGTAATTTGGGCTGATACCAACTCACCTTTCCCTCTCTAACTACAGTTTCTAAATTATCTTTGGTAAATTCAGAATACACCGGTTCAGTTAGTACATAATAATGAATTACCGAAGAACCAAAAGTAGATATTAACTGTTTGGGTCTTCTTAAAATTTCAGTATGTTCAAAGGCGTACCTTATTCTTTCGTTCATATTTTGTTAATCCTTTATGATAAAAATTTATATATAATATTTACATAACTATTTTACCATTAAAAGATTATTTTTGCTACCTTTAAAAAAGAAAGTATCGAGTATATAGTATCGAGTATCGAGTTAAGAAAGAGAAGAAAAGATACAAAAAAGTTGTATTTTCCTTTTTATCAAGCTATCCCACTAAAATTTACACTAACGTATTTATTAAAGAGATTAAATGTATTTTACAATAAAAAATATTTATTATTCTACTACTTCTTTGTTGTTTCAGCGTTATAAATTAGAAAAAATAAAAAAATTAGGAAAGTGTTGACATGGAAGTATAAAAGGCGTATATTGTATGTATATAAAGGAGGTAATTAGGGGGATGAGAAAAAGTAAAATAAATATTACCCTGGATAAGGATTTGATAGAATACGCTAAGATTTATGCCAAAAGCGAAAGAACAACAGTATCTGAAATTATAACTCAATTTATTTTAAATTTAAAACGCTCTAAAGATGGTGATCCGACTGAAATAATACTCGCTGATCCAGATTTTAGGGATAGTTTGTTGGAAACTATTTCAAAAATAAGATCTGGAAAAATTAAATGGCATAAGTATGAAGAGATTTTCTAATGGAACTCCTATTTAGTGATGTTTTTGTAAAATCTTTAAAAAAGTACCGATCATTAAAAAAATCTATTAAGCTGAAAGTAGATATGATTGCAGAAGATCCAATTGCCTTAGGTGAACCACTTAAAGGTAATTTTAGAGGTTACTATAGTTGCCCAGTTAGAAAGAATTTTCTTATTATTTATCTATATTGCAAAATATGTCGAAAAAAAGGTGATGATAAAATAGTCTTGTGTAGTGAATGTCATACATATTCAGATGATACTATTAAATTTGTTGACTTAGGTCCTCACGATCATACCTATGAAAAATAAAAGATTTAGTTAATTATAACTATAGTTAATTAATTTAATACAAAAAAGGGGGAGTTAATATCCGTAAAATTATAATTGGAGTTATGGGCGGAGGAGAAATAGTAAATACCGGTGACTATGAAGATGCTCGTCGCTTAGGCGGTCTAATTGCTAAGGAAGGGTGGATTTTATTAAATGGAGGAAGGGCATCCGGAATCATGGAGGCATCAGCTCGAGGGGCAAAAGAAAATGGCGGATTAACTATAGGTATTTTACCAGGCGATGACCCTACATGGGCTTCTGAATATATTGACATTCCCATATTGACCGGTATAGGTTTTGCCCGGAATTACATCAATGTTTTAACCAGTAAAGTAGTAGTTGCGCTTCCCGGAAGAACCGGGACTATTTCGGAGATTGCTTTGGCTTTAAATATTGGTAAAAAAGTGATTTCTTTAAATTTTGATTTGGGCCCTTTGTTTAAAAAATACGAAGAAGAGAAACAATTAATCTATGCCAAACAGCCAGAAGAAGTGATAAATTTAATTAAAAGAATATTAAAAAGTGATTTTGATAAGGAAGTTGGGAAATATGTCTAAGATATTAATGAAAGTAGATGGTGCTTGTTATCCCAATCCGGGGAATATGGCAATCGGAATAGTAATTTACAAAGATGGAGAATTATTTAAAAAAATAAGTGAAGCTATTGGCTACGGAACCAATAATATTGCAGAATATAAAGCCTTAATTAGAGGATTAGAAGAGGTAAAAAAAATAAATCCGGAGAGAATAGATATATATTGTGATAGCCAACTAGTGGTTAAGCAGTTAAATAAAAAATATAAAGTTAAGAATAAAAGGATAATTCCTTTATTTAATAAGGTTAATGAGATTTGTCAGACTATTCCTGGCAAAATATATTTTATTTGGGATAGAAGAGATAATAACTTTGTGGCTGATGGTTTAGCTAAGAGAGCCCTGGTTGAAGAAGAAGTAAGGAAAAGGGAAAAAGCTGCTAAAGATTTAAAAGTAGAAAGAAAAGATAATTATTTTTTGGTAAGTAGTTCAAAACCGGGAAAATCTTATAAGGTTGATATAAATATCCCTCAGTGTGAATGTATAGATTTTTTAAGAAGAGCTCGAAAATTAAAACTCGAGTGCAAGCATATAATGGCAGTACAAACTTTTTTACAAGAAGTTGAAAGAAAAAGAGAAAGCAAAAATAGGCCAAAGATGAAAATTTTAGTATTAAGTAAGATGGTAAAACCACAACTATGGGAGAAGGCTTTTAATGAATTAAATAAAAAAGTAAAACTTGATTTAGAGTTTATTATTCCCGAAACAGATGAAAGAGAAACTATTAAAAAATATCTTGAAGAAGTTGAAGTATCAATAGGGGGGAATTTTGGTAAAGAAGTCCTTGAAAAAGCTAAAAAATTAAAATTAATTCAGATTCCTTTCGCTGGAGTGGATAAATTAGATTTTAGTTTGTATAAAAATTACCCTGATATATATATTTGTAATATCCATGCCAATAAAAATGCAGTTGCCGAACACGCCTTTGCCCTTATTTTAGCTTTAGCTAAAAACATTGTCACTAATGATAGAGATTTGAGGTTGGGTAGATGGCACGGGTTTTCTACTAAGGAACCTACTATACAACTTCAAGGGAAAAGTTTAGGAATAATAGGTTTAGGTTCCATTGGATGGGAGATTGCTAAAATTGGACATTCCTTAGGCATGAAGGTGTATGCTTTAAAAAGGAAGATAGAAGAGAAGGATTTAGAAAAGAAAAATATTTTGGAATTTTTGGGGGAGAAAAAAGATTTAGAAAAAGTGATTAAAGAATCAGATTTTATTGTTGTAGCCGTTCCCCTTACTAAGGAAACCAGTGGGTTGATTGGAGAAAAAGAATTAAAGCTAATGAAGGGGAAGTATTTAATTAATATTTCTCGTGGTACTGTAATAAACGAGGAAGCTTTATTCAAATCTTTAAAAGAACATCAGCTTGCGGGAGCAGCAATAGACACCTGGTATCAATATCCTTCTTCGGAACAAAGAGAAGTACCACCCAGTAAATTTGATTTTCATAAATTGGATAATGTAGTAATGAGTCCTCATACAGCAGGATATACCGATAGAGCATTAGAGGAAAATATAAAATCTGTTTTTGATAATATAGTGAAGATTTATTATGCGGAAGAACCAGAAAATCAAATAGATACAGAATTAGAATATTGATATAACTAGCGTATAGCGTATACGTTTAGTTAGCTGGTTAATTGGTTATCTAGTTAACTAGTTAAGAAAATAGAATAAATAAGCTAGAAGATAAGATAATGTCGCGAGTATATTGCTATAGCAAAGAAGAGAAAAGAAATAGGGGGCGAATTTATCCGCCCCCTATTTCTTTGGTAATTTTTAAGCGGGCACGATGCATCGTGCCCCTACAAATTACTTATCACATATTACTTGTTACTGCGTTCTATCCGCTGTATGCTCTACGCTGTTTTCTGAGATTGCCACGCTCCCTACGCTCCCTCGCGATAACATTTCTATTTTTTAATTCTGTTTTCTGTTTTCTTTCTTCTTAACCGACTAACCAAGTAACCAAATAACCAGCTAACGGTTAGCGAGATACGATTCACGAGATACTCGATACTATAACTATATACTGTACTTTCAGGGTTTGTTCAAGTATTTCAAAAATTCAGAATCAGTAGAAAGCAAGACAGTAGTTTTATCTTTAAAAGTTTTTCTGTAAGCTTCTAAAGTTCTGTAAAATTTATAAAATTCAGGATCTTGATTAAAACTTTCAGCATAAATTTTTACCGCTTCTGCATCTCCTTCACCTTTAAGCGTTTGAGCGGTTTTATAAGCTTCAGCCAAAATAACTGTTTTCTCTCTCTCGGTTTCTGCAATAATTTTAGCTGATTCTTCCTGGCCTTCAGCTCTGTATTGCTTGGCGATTCGTTCTCGTTCCGCTTTCATTCTGTCAAAGATATATTTTTCATTTTCCGGAGGCAAATCTACCCGTTTAATCCTTACATCCACGATTTCTATGCCATATGTGTTAGCCTTTTCATTACTGATTTTGGTGACTCTTTCCATAATACTTTCTCTTTTTTCCGAAACTATTTCACTCATATTAAATAATCCTAAGTCAACTCTTAATTCGGAATATACAATATCATCCAATCTTGCCTGGGCACCATTTAAATCTCTAACAGTTTGTAAGAATTTTAAAGGATCGGTAATTTTCCAACGAGCGTAATTGTCCACAATTAGAGTTTTTTTGTCTTTAGTAATGATTTCAGTCGGGGCAGCATCGTAAACTAACAGTCGGTCTTCAAAAAATATTACATTTTGAATGAAGGGAAGTTTCCAGTTTAAGCCAGGCTCTTTAATTGCTCTTATCGGTTTACCAAATTGTAAAACAATTGCTTGTTTAGTTTCATCAATGATAAACAAACTTAAATTAGCTAAGATTAAGATTGCTACAATAAGTATTATTAGTAGTGTTCCTTTTTTCATTACTTAGTCACCTCCTTAGAGGGAGCTGCGAGAATTTTTGTGTCACCTAATGGTAAAAGATTTATTAAGGATTGATTTTCCTCTAAATCAACTATTATTTTATTCATATTCGGTAAAATTTCTTCCATAGTTTCCAGATAAAGGCGAGCTTGAGTTATATATTCACCTTTTTTATATTCGGTTAAAATACTATTGAATTTTGCAATATCACCCTCCGCTTTTTTTATTCTCTCAATCTTATAGCCTTCAGCTTCTTTGGTCATTTTTACCGCTTCTCCCCGGGCTTTAGGAATTAAATCATTTCTATATCCTTGTGCTTGATTTATATATCTGCTCTTATCTTCTTTGGCACTTGCTACGTCTTTAAAGGCATCTTGTACTTCCTTGGGAGGGTTGACATCCTGCAACTGAACTGCAACTATAAGAATTCCCGATTTGTACGAATCCAAAAGAACTTGAAGTGTTCTTTTTGTTTCCTCTTGAATTTCATATTTTCCTACTGTGAGGGCTTCATCTATTTTCCTCTCACCAATTACTTGTCTCAAAGCAGCCTCAGCAGCGCTTCTGACTGTCTGTTCAGGTAAAATAATATTAAAAAGATAGCTAACCGGATCTTTTATTTTGTATTGCACAATTGCTTCTGCACTAACAATATTTTCATCTCCAGTTAACATCAGTGCCTCTGCCGGAACTTTCCGGTATCGCGCTGGTGGACCAAAGCTAATAGTACGGAATCCTATTTCCACTCTTTTTACCTGAGTAACTGCAGGAGTAACCACTGTTTCTATGGGGTAAGGTAGATGATAATTAAGCCCCGGACTTTCTATACGAACAAATTTACCAAATCTTCTAACTACTCCTTGTTCATCAGGGGCAACTATAAAAATTCCACTGGCCAGATAGAGGACAATCACTAATATTAAAATAATACCGAATAATCCTTTGCTAAATTTTAATTGTGGTATTTTTTCAGCAAAATTAATGATTTTCTCTTTACCTTCATCATAATATTCTGGCATGATAATTTCCTCCTTTGATTAATATTTGTGTTAAAACTATACCATTAATTCAGATTATTCTCAACTATATTAATTGACCAATTGACCAATTCCCCGATTTACCGATTAATTGGTGAATAGTAATAAGTAATTTGTAAGGGGCCGATGCATCGTACACCCCGTAGGACAGGCGTTCCCCGTCTTCACGAAGCCTGTCCCCGTGAAAACGGGGAACAGGCCCGCCTGTCTATCTAATTGTAGGGTCTTGATTTATCAAGGCCGTAAACCCGGGTCGGTTGAATCCGACCCCTACGAGAGATAGAATAGAAAAGAAAAAGGAAATAGACAAAATATAAGTACTAGATAGAATGTAGGTAGCAATAATAATTAATATAAAATTGAATTCAATTAGTGAATTGGTATATGGTTTTACGATTTTAGTTTTGAATTTTCAGCTGTATAATGATAATTGACAACTGTGAATTTTCCACTTGCAATTCTAATCTTGTATTTTGTATTTTCCTTACACTTATTACCCGCACCTATACGCTAAATGCTGTACGCTCCACGCTAGGTTATATTCACTAACGATTAATTAATTGGAGAATTGGGATATCGGCTAATTGGATAATTATCTCATCTTGCACTTTGTTATTTTATCTTAATTGGTCAATTGGTGAATTGGTCAATCGGTTAATTAACTAATTCCCTTGAAATGAAAAAATAAACAAGTTATAATAGATAAAATTTAAAAACTATTTGTTTGGGCTGGAAGAATGGAGAGTATTTATAGACAACTAAATGTAAAAAAATAATATCAATAAATGAAAGGGGAAAGAAAAATGGCTTTTGTAACTACTAAAGAGATGTTGAAAAAAGCGCAAAAAGAAAGGTATGGGGTTGGTGCTTTTAACGCGAATAATATGGAAATAATTCAGGCTATAATAGAGACTGCTGAAGAAGAAAAAGCACCGGTGATCTTACAAGCTTCTCAGGGAGCTATAAAGTATGCGGGATTAGATATGATTGTAGCCATGGTTAAAGCTGTGGCTGAAAAAGCAAACATACCGGTTGCCTTACATTTAGATCATGGAACAGATTATCATCAAAATATAAAATGTTTAAGAGCAGGATTTACCTCTCTAATGTATGATGGATCAAAATTACCATTCGATGAAAATGTAGAGATGACTAAAAAAGTAGTGGAAATGGCCCATACCTGCGATATTCCAGTAGAGGCAGAATTAGGACAGATTGGGAAAATGGGTGAAAGTGATGAGCCAGGAGTTGCTCTGGAAAAAGTAAAAGAAAGTATGGCTGTTCCAGAGGAAGCTGCAAAATTTGTAGAGTTAACAGAAATTGATTCTCTTGCCGCTGCAGTGGGGACAATTCATGGATGTCGTACTCCTTTTGCAAAATTAGATATTCCCAGAATCGAAAAGATAAGAGAATTAACTGAAGTTCCTTTAGTCTTGCATGGTGCCTCCGGGGTCAATGATGAAGAAATTAAAAAAGGCATTGCAGCAGGAATATGCAAGATCAATATTGATACACGCATCAGGATGAAATTTACACAAAAAATGAAAGAAATAATAAAAACGAATCCCGAAGAGATTGACCCACGTAAAATATTAGGACCAGCAAAAGATGCAGCCAAAGAAATTATTCGTGATAGAATAAGAGTTTTTGGTTGTAATGGAAAGGCGTGATGAATATGATTAAGAGAATTGCTATTTTAACCGGTGGAGGAGATTGTTCCGGATTAAATCCAACTATCAGAGGAGCAGTATACCGGGCACAGGATTATAATTATGAAGTCTATGGCATCCAAGAAGGATGGAAGGGATTGGTAAAGGGAAATCTAAACCCCCTATCTTTAAGCGAGGTAGAAGAAATAGTGGATAGAGGAGGAACTATTTTAGGGACTTCGAGGTTAAATCCTTATAAAATAGAAAATGGTGTCAAACAGGTTCGTGACTCAATAAAAAAGTTTAGATTAGATGCGATAATAGCTATCGGCGGAGAAGATACTTTAGGTGTAGCTAACAGATTATTTAAAGAGGAAAATGTTAAATTGGTTGGCGCTCCTAAGACTATGGACAATGATCTTAGCGGGACTGATTATACCTTTGGGTTCGATAGTTCAGTTACCTGGGCAATTGAAGCGATGCGAAGCCTTCAAGATAGTGGACGCTCTCATCGCAGAATAATGGTTTTAGAAGTAATGGGAAGACATGCCGGTTGGGTGGCTTTGTTTACCGGTATGGCTTCTGGTGCAGATTGGACCCTTATTCCTGAAGAAAAAGTAAATATAGATGAAATGTGTCAACATCTAAAAAAAGTTTATAAAAGAAAAAAATATGCTTCTGTAGTTGTATCAGAAGGGATTTCCTTATTTCCCGGTATGATGGCTAAAAAAGAAGAATTAGACCAATTTGGTCATATGATTTTACAAAAAAGGGGAATAGGGGCGAACTTAGCTGAATTAATAAAAGAAAAGACCGGAATAGAAACTCGTAATGCAGTAATTGGTCATATTCAAAGAGGTGGTTCTCCTACACTCTTCGATCGTATTTTAGGTCTCAGGTGTGGGGTTACTGCGGTAGATTTAGTTGCTCAAGAAAGATTTGGTTATATGGCTGCTCTTAAAGGCAATGAACTTATTGGAGTACCTTTAGAAGAGGCAGTAAACAAACTTAAAACAGTTGATGAGAAATGGTGGGAACTGGCACAAGTATTCTTCAAATAGTGAAACTAGCGTAGAGCGTAATAGGAATACAGTATTGCGTATAGAAGTTACCCGGTTACCCCGTTTGCCAGTTAATCAGTTAATTCTAATCATTAATTTCAAATACAATTTCTTAGTTAAATGATGAAATTTAATAATTGATACAGTTAACCAAAATAATTTTAATTCTTAAACCGGGTAACCGGGTAACCGGTAAACTGGCTAACAATCTTAACGAGATACGTAATCACGAGATACGAGATACGAGTACAGGGAGGTATTGCACTTCAATTATGTGGCACGCAAACTTTGTTCACCTACATGTACATACCGAATACAGTCTATTGGATGGAGCCTGCCGAATATCAGAATTAGTAGCTCAAGCTAAAAAGCATAAGATGCCCGCCTTGGCTATTACCGATCACGGGGTTATGTATGGAGCTATACAATTCTACAAAGAAGCTATTCGACAGGGAGTAAAGCCCATTATTGGCTGTGAAATGTATGTTGCTCACCGAAGCAGGTTTGATAAATCCTCGCAAAGAAAAGAAACTCCTCATCATCTAATACTATTAGTTAAAAACAATGAAGGCTATAAAAATTTAATAAAGTTAGTTACTTTATCTTACTTAGAAGGTTTTTATTATAAGCCAAGAATTGATAAAGAAATATTAAGAAAACACAGCAAAGGATTAATTGCTCTTTCAGCTTGTTTAAAGGGAGAAATTGCCCAATGTATTTTACAGAAAGATATCAAAAAAGCCAGGGAAGTAGCCCTTGATTTCTTTGATATTTTCGGAGAAGGTAATTTTTATTTAGAATTACAAAAAAATGGTATTCCCGAACAGGAAATTGTAAATGAAAATCTCATTGAGATAAGTCAAGAACTTTCTATTCCTCTTGTTGCGACCAATGATATCCATTATATAAATAAGGAAGATGCTCGAGCACACGAAATTTTGCTTTGTATCCAAACAGCTACTAATTTAGGTGATCCTAAACGCTTAAAATTTTCTACCGATGCATTTTATTTTAATTCCCCCGAAGAGATGAATGAAAATTTTTCAAAAGTTCCTCAAGCCCTTGAAAACACCATCCGTATTGCTGAAAAATGTAATTTAGAAATTGATTTTAGGCACGCTCAATTACCAGAATTTAAAGTTCCTCCTGAACATAACATTAATACTTATTTAAAAGAGCTTTGTTATAAAGGGCTTAATGAGAGATATTCTGAAATTACAGAACAATTGGAGGAGAGATTAGAATACGAACTTTCAGTTATTAAAAAGATGGAATTTGAACCTTATTTTTTAATTGTGTGGGATTTTGTAAGATATGCTAAAGAAAAAGGAATTATGGTGGGACCTGGTCGAGGTTCTGCCGCAGGAAGCTTAGTTGCCTATTGTCTAAATATTACCAATATTGACCCTATGGCATATGGTTTACTGTTTGAAAGATTTTTAAATCCAGAAAGAATTAGTATGCCAGATTTTGATATTGATTTTTGTTATGAACGAAGAGAAGAAGTAATTGAGTATGTTTCTAAAAAATACGGTAATGATAAAGTAGCTCAGATAATTACTTTTGGTACTATGGCAGCCAGAGCTGCTGTTAGAGATGTGGGCAGAGCTTTGGGAATTCCCTACGCTCGGGTGGATACTATCGCTAAAATGATTCCCTGGGAACCCAATATTACTATCGAAAAGGCTTTAAAGATGGAAAGTCGAATTAAAGAGTTAATGAAAAGCGATGAGGATATAAAAAAGTTGATTGAGACCGCCTCTTCTTTAGAAGGTTTAGCTCGACATGCTTCTACTCATGCTGCAGGCATAGTTCTCTCTCGAAAACCACTGACTGATTACGTTCCTCTGCAAAAGACCGCTGAAGGAGAAATATGTACTCAGTACGCTATGGCTGAATTGGAAGAACTGGGATTGTTGAAAATGGATTTTTTGGGACTCCGCACTTTAACTGTTATAAGTAATGCTTTAAAAATAATAAAACATACTCGAGGAGAAAAGATTGATATAAACAAGATTCCTTTGGATGATAAAAAAGTATACAAGATGTTATCTAAAGGAAACTGTGCCGGTGTTTTCCAATTAGAGAGTGAAGGGATGAGAGACTTAGTTAAAAGATTGAAACCTGAAAACATAGAAGATATTACTGCCTTACTGGCATTGTATAGACCAGGACCTTTGGGGAGCGGTATGATCGATGATTTCATCAATGGAAAGAAGGGAAAGGCAAAAATAAAATATCCCCATCCTTGTTTAGAACCTATATTAAAGGAGACTTATGGGGTAATCGTTTATCAGGAACAGGTTATGAAAATTGCCAGTGAATTAGCAGGATTTACCTTAGGACAAGCAGATATACTGCGAAAAGCCATGGGGAAAAAACAGAAAGGAGTGATGGAAAAACAACGAGAACTTTTTATAAAAGGTGCTCAAAAAAATAATATTAAAAAAAAGACAGCTGCTGAAATATTTGATTTGATTGCTTATTTTGCCGGATATGGTTTTAATAAATCTCACAGCGTTTCTTACGCGTTTATTTCTTACCAGACTGCCTATTTAAAAACTCATTATACAATAGAGTATATGGCTTCTTTACTTACCAGTATTATGGGAAACAACGATAAGGTAGCTTTATATATAAAAGAATGCCGGAATATGAATATTGAAATACTGCCTCCCGATATAAATCAGAGTTTAGTAAATTTTACCGTAGTAGAGGGAAAGGCTATTCGCTTTGGATTGGCTGCTGTGAAAAATGTTGGTGAAAAGGCTATAAAAACTATTATTGGAGAACGTAGAAGAAATTCCAATTTTACTTCTTTGCTCGATTTTTGCCAGAGAGTTGATTTAAGAGTAGTAAATAAGAGGGTAATCGAAAGTCTAATAAAATGTGGTGCCTTTGATTCTATCGGGGCAAAAAGATCCCAATTATTGGCAGTCTTAGATGTATCATTAAAAAGTGGGCAAGAATATCAAAAATCTAAGAGAAATGGGCAGACTTCACTCTTTGATCTTTTTGAAAAAAGTAATTCAGATAAAGGTGGTGGTTATCAGGATAAATTACCAGATATATCAGAATTTTCTAAAAATGAACTTTTGGCTATGGAAAAAGAAATGTTAGGGTTATATATTTCCCATCACCCCCTGAATGATTATAAGGAAAGATTAAAGAAAATTGTAACTTCTACTTCAATTGAATTAACCAACTTTTCAGATAGAAGCAGAGTAGTTTTAGCTGGAGTGATTAATAATTTTAAAAGAAAGAATACTAAAAATGGAAATCTTATGGCATTTATTACCTTAGAAGACTTAGAGGGCACTGTAGAAATAATAGCGTTTCCTAAGGTTTACGAAAAATGCAAAGAAATGATAAAGAAAGATGTGATTGTCATAACAGAAGGGCGACTTGATGTGGCAGAGGGAAAAACAAAAGTTATTGCCGAGAAAATAACTTTTTTAGAAAAATACATAGAAAATAAAAAATCTAATCTCAAGACAAAAGAGAAAAATCAGAATCTTGCCGAAGAACTCCATCTAGAAATTAACACTGAAGAGAATAAACCCGATCTTTTAAAAAAATTAAAAGAATTATTTTACAGTTATCCGGGGAAAAGTCAAGTAATATTTCATTTCAAGGATAAGGATAAAACTATATTACATGCCCTAGGTAAAAAATATTCACTTAATATAAATGATAAATTAATGAAAGAAATACGTAGTATTTTAGGAAATAAAAAAATATGGACAGAAAAATGTTAAAGAATAATAAAAATTAATATTAGAGGATTTATTTATAATGTGGAAAGTTATTTATATCGCTCAGAATATATCATTAGCCAGAAATTTAGAAAAAATACTAAAAGAAAAAGGAATTGAAACCATTTTAAACCAGTTAGAAGTGGGTAAAGATGAATTAAACGGAAATATAGAAATATTGGTACCTAAATGCGAAACTCAAGAAGCAGTTGATTTAATCAGCCAAGCCTTGATTTATAATAATGATTTATTAGATAATGATAATTAGTATATCGTATATCGTATATAGTTATATAGTGAATAAGGAAAAAAATAGAAGCCAGTAGCCAGAATAAGATATCGAGTATATAGTAAAGAAAGAAAGAGATAAAATTCAGGAGCCTAATTCGTATCTCGTATCTCGTGGAGAAAATAATAAATGTATAACATGTAGGGGCAGACCTTGTGTCTGCCCGTAATGAGTAATGGTCTAGGGTTTGATTTATCAAACCCGAATAATGCGGGTCGAATAAATTCGACCTCCTACATTAAAAGTAATACTTTATATAAAAATGTTTTGAATTATTAATTTAATTAGATGGATTTGTATTGTGTATTAATTACGATATACGAAATACGATATACGAGATACGAGAAAGTGGTGCCGAAGGTCGGAGTCGAACCGACACGAGCTGTGAGGCTCGCTGGATTTTGAGTCCAGTGCGTCTACCAATTTCGCCACTTCGGCATTTGGGTATCTCTGCTTAAAAATTATAGGTTAAGTGATATTTATTGTCAAGAAAAAAAATCAGTATCGAGTAAAGAGAAAGAAAAGCACTAAAGAAACAGAAAATTAGAAAAACAAAAGTGACAGCTATTCTTTTTTTCTTAAAGTACCCCAATAAAGTTATACACTAACATAAAACGAAAGAAGAGAGTTATGAATAACAGGAAAAAATTTATTTTGGTTGATGGACAAGGTTTACTCTATCGTGCTTTTTATGCATTACCTCAATTAACTACCACGTATGGCCAGGTTGTCAATGCAGTTTACGGGTTTACTATGATATTAATCAGGTTATTAGAAGAAGAAAAGCCAGAATATATGGTAATTACCTTTGATACACCTGTTCCGACTTTTCGACATAAGGAGTTTAAAGAATACAAAGCTCATCGGAAGAAAATGCCCGACGAATTAATTAGCCAAATTCCCCTAATTAAGGAAATTATCAGCAATTATAATATTTCCTCTTGTTCAAAAGAGGGTTATGAGGCAGATGATGTTATTGGTACCATAGCAAAGGAAGCAGAAAAAAGAAATTGTAATACCATTATTGTTACCGGAGATAAAGATGCTTTTCAGCTTATCTCTCCCCATACTAAGATAATGACTACTATCAAGGGAGTAACCGAGGTTAAAATTTACGACGAAGAAGGTATAAAGAAAAAATTTGGAGTAGGCTCTGAGAAAATAGTGGATATTTTAGCCTTAAAAGGAGATTCTTCTGATAATATTCCGGGTGTTCCGGGCATAGGAGAAAAGACTGCCATAGCTTTAATTAAAGAATTTGGAAACTTAGAAAATATTTTGAATAATGCTGACAAAATTTCTAAAAGATCTTTGAGAGAAGCGATAAGAGAATACGAAGACCAGATTAAAATGAGTAAAATGTTGGCTACTATTGTAAGAGAAGTTCCTATAAAGTACGATTTTGATTCTTTTAGAGTGAAATCACCAAATTACGAAGAATTGTGGAAAATATTTAAAAAATTAGAATTTAAAAATCTATTAAAAAAGATTGCTCCTAAAATTAATCATGAAAAAACTAAGTTAAAATTCAATTTAATTGACACTGAAGAAAAATTAGAGAGATTGACCAACAGAATTATAGAAAAAAAATATTTTTCTTTTTATATTATAAATTCTTCAGATAATGCCATTTCATCAGATATTTTAGGAATTGCCCTCAGTTTCAAAGATAATGAAAATTATTATATCCCGTTATTTGCTTTAAATTTAATAGAAAATTCCAAATGTCTTTCTCTCGAATTAGTTTTAAGTAAATTGCGTCCCTATTTTGAAAACCAGGGAATTATTAAAATTAGCCATAACCTTAAATTTAATTTTATAGTGCTTTGTAGGAATAAAGTAGGAATAGAAGGAAATAATTTTGATACTATGATTGCTGCTTATTTATTAAATCCTTCAAGTGAGAATTATAATTTAAGAAATTTATTTTGGGAATACTTAAAATATTTTAAAAATAATGAAAATAAAGAAGGCAAACAAAATACCATTGTGAGTATAGTAGATGCTTGCGAAAATGCTCAAAATATTTTGAAATTAAAAGATATTTTAGAAGAAAAAATGGAAGAAAAAAATTTAATTTCATTATTCAGAAAAATAGAAATGCCTTTAGTAAAAATCTTAGGAGAAATGGAAATCAATGGTATTAAGGTGAATATTGATTTTTTAAAAAAGATGTCCCAACAAGTGGATACCCGTCTCGGAGAGTTGAAAAAAACTATTTATAATTTATCTGGAACGGAATTTAATATTAATTCTCCAAAACAGTTGAGTGTTATACTTTTTGAAAGATTAAAACTGCCGGTAATAAAAAAGACAAAAACTGGTTATTCTACCAATGCGGATGTACTTAATACTTTAGCTCCCCAGCACAAGGTTGTGTCTTTTATTCTGGAATATAGAGAATTAGGTAAGCTAAAAAATACTTATATCGATAAATTACCCTTTTTAGTTAATAGCAAAACTAAGAGAATACATACCTCTTTTCATCAAACTGTTACTTCTACCGGAAGGTTAAGCAGTAGTGAACCTAACCTTCAAAATATCCCCATTAGAACCGAAATAGGGAAAGAAATCAGAAAGGCTTTTATCGCAGAGGAGGGGTTTGTGCTATTATCTGCCGATTATTCTCAGATAGAATTACGCATTTTAGCTCATCTCTCTCAGGATGAAAGCTTGCTCAATGCTTTTAAAAATGGTGAAGACATTCATGCTCATACTGCTTCGGGAATATTTGGACTTGATCAAAATATAATTAGCAAGCAGATGAGAAGGATGGCCAAGGTAATTAATTTTGGTATTATTTACGGAATGAGTAGTTATGGGTTAGCACGCAATTTAGGGATAGGAAGAGAAGAGGCCGAAAAATATATTAATAATTATTTTTATAGATATCAAGGTGTAAAAAAATATATTGAGAGAGAAAAAGAGGAAGCCCGAAAAAAAGGCTATGTAATAACTTTATTAAACCGAAGGAGATATTTAGAAGGTATAAACAGCAATGATAAAAATATTCGTGAATTTAACGAAAGAATTGCTATTAATGCTCCCATTCAAGGAAGCGCAGCTGATTTAATAAAATTAGCTATGATTAAAATAGATGAATCTTTTAAAAAAGAACGATTTAAAAGTAAATTACTACTCCAAATACATGATGAATTAATATTTGAGGTTTACAAGCCAGAGTTAGAAAAAGCCAAAGATATTATAAAGGACATTATGGAACATAGCTTAAAACTTTCTGTTCCTATAAAAGTTAATTTAAAAACGGGTAGTAATTGGGCAGAAGTTAGTTAGCTGGTTACTTAGTTACCTGGTTAGTTGGTTAATGAATTAATGCTAAACCAGTTAACCAGGTAACCAACTAACTAGCTAACCGAATAAGGGAGAAATCATGACATTAATTGTTGGTCTAACCGGTGGGATTGGAAGCGGTAAAAGTACAGTAACTAAGATGTTTAAAGATTTAGGGGCTAAAATTATTGATGCTGATAAACTTGGTCATAGTGTGATTTTACCATACAAACCTGCCTGGAAGAAAATTGTTAAATTATTTGGGAAAAATATTTTACAAAACGACCTGATTATTGATAGAAAAAAATTGGGCAAAATAGTCTTTGCAAATCAGACTCTCTTAAAAAAAATAAATGATATTACTCATTCTGAAATAACAAGATTGATTAAAAAAGAGATAAATTTAGCAAGAAATAAAACTCATAACCAGGAAAAAATATTAATTATAGATGCTGCCTTAATCTATGAAGCTAAGTTGGATAGATTAATGGATAAGATAATAGTCGTATATATAAATGAAGATGAACAAGTAAAGAGATTAATTAGGAGAAATAATTTATCTAAAGAAGAAGCCTTACAGAGGATAAAATCTCAAATACCTATGAAAGAAAAAGCTAAAATGGCTGATTACGTGATAGATAATAGTAGCTCATTGGATAAGACTAAAGAACAGGTAGAAATAATATGGAAAAAATTTGTATCTCGTATCTAGTATCTAGTATCTCGTGAATCGTATCTCGTTAAGAATTAGTTAGTTGGTTAGTTAGTTACCTGGTTAGCTGGTTAAGAAAATAGAATAAAGAAGCCAGGAGTCAGGAGCCAGAATAAAATAGTAGGGGCAGACCTTGTGTCTGCCCGTAACGTATAATATGTAGGGGCACGATGCATCGTGCCCAAGGCAAAAAAAATCATAAAAACTGTAGGGGCGTATTGCATACGCCCAAGGAATGTCAAGGGACTTGATCAATCGTGCCTCCTAAAAAATTGTAAAAATAATTCGGGTCGAATAAATTCGACCCCTACACCAACCGCAATACTTTATTATAAGGGTTTTGAATTTTGAATTATGGCTTTTCGTTTTTCGCTTTAAGTTTTTAGTTTAATGAAGGGATTGCCGCGCCTTGATAAAATTAAGGCTCGCAATGACAATTAGAACGAATTAATTTTTTATTTCTCTAACGATATACGAAATACGATATACGAAAAAGGGGTGATAATTATGAGTCTTGCTGAAATCATTAAAGTTGCTCGAGGAGAGAAGAAAGCAGATTTATTATTAAAAAATGGGAAGATAATAAATGTTTTTTCCGGAGAAATATATACTACTGATGTTGTAATTTATAAGGATACGATTGTAGGATTAGGTGAAGGATATAGTGCCGTTAATGAAATAGATATCTCCAATTGTTATTTGTCTCCCGGATTTATGGATGGTCATATTCACTTAGAAAGTTCTATGGTAAAAGTTTCAGAGTTTGCCAGGACTGTAGTACCACTGGGGACAACTTCAGTGATTATTGATCCTCATGAAATTGCCAATGTTTTAGGCTTGGAAGGTATCAGGTATATGTTGGAATCCAGCAAATATAACCCCTTAAATATTTTTATGATGCTTCCTTCTTGTGTTCCTGCTTCATCTTTAGGAACTTCCGGAGCAAACCTTAGCGTAAATGATTTATTTCCTCTTTTAGACGAAAAATGGGTTTTAGGGCTGGGAGAGATGATGAATTTTCCGGGAGTTTTAAACCAAATTCCCGAGGTTTTAGATAAAATAGTAGTATCTTCAAAAAAATGTATCGATGGGCATGCTCCTAATTTGACCGGCAAGGATCTTTGTGCCTATGTTTCCGCTCAAATAAGATCTGACCATGAATGTACTACAGTAGAAGAGGCTAAAGAAAAATTGAGATTAGGTATGTATATTATGTTGAGAGAAGGCTCAGTTACTCGAAATTTAATCGATCTTTTACCTCTTGTAAATGCTGATAATTCCAGGAGGTGTTTCTTTTGTTGTGATGATCGTCACCCCAAAGATTTAATTGAGGAGGGGCATATTGATTATATTATAAAAACTTCTATAAAAAAGGGGATAGACCCAGTTACTGTTATTAGGATGGCCACCCTGAATACTGCAGAATATTTTAGACTAAGAAACTTAGGTGCAATTGCTCCTGGCTATGTAGCTGATTTGGTTGTTTTTGATAACTTTAAAGATTTTAATATCCTTAAAGTTTTTAATAATGGTGAATTAGTTGCTGAAAACGGAGAGTTATTAGAGCTAAGTCCTAAACCATTGGAGGTACCTATTAGAGGATCAATAAATATCAAATGGCTTTATCCTGAAGATTTCAAGATTCCAGTAAAAGGCGAAAAATGCAGAGTGATAAAAATTACCCCAGGTCAAATTGTTACTGAAGAAAATATAGAAGTTCCTAAAATCGAAGATGGCTTTGTAGTTTCTGATACCAAGCGTGATATCTTAAAAATTGCCGTAATAGAGAGACATCATGCTTCGAATAAAGTAAGTATAGGTTTAGTCAAAGGGATTGGTTTAAAAAAAGGTGCTTTAGGCTCATCCGTTGCTCATGATTCCCATAATATCATAATCGTAGGTACTAACAGTAAAGATATGTTAAATGTCGGAGCAGCTATTTCTAAGATGGGAGGTGGGTTGGCAATATCTGTGGATGAAAAGATAGTAGATTCATTACCTTTGCCTATTGCTGGTTTGATGTCAGATAGGCCTTTGTTAAAAGTGAAAGAAAATTTGGATTCCATTTATAAAACTGCCAAAAATTTAGGAGTTACAGTGGACAATCCTTTTATGAGTATCGCTTTTCTATCTTTAGAAGTGGCTCCTCATCTTAAAATAACCAATAAAGGCTTGGTAGATGTTGATAATTCAAAAATTGTTGATTTATTTTTAGATTAAACCATTAACCAGTTAAATAATTTACCAATTTTTTAGGTCTACCAATCAGATGGTTGATAGTTGATAAGTTGTAGGGGCGGGCAGACCTTGTGTTTGCCCGTAGGACAGGCGTCTCGCCTGTCTATTGGTCCATAGCTAAAAGCGAAAAACTGTAATTCAAAACTAAAAACTTCTGACAATACTTCAAGATTATTGGAGGGATAGAAATGGAATTTTTCATTCCCCAAGATGAAGTTGTTAAAGCATGGCAGAGATGCATTAAAAATGGTTTAAATTCTACGATTAATAAACCTCAACATTTTTTAAGTGGGCGAAGATTGAAGGAAAAATTTAATAAATATGATGAATTTATAAGGATATTTAAAGATTGTATTGACGATATTATTAACTTGATAACCGGAAATTATTTCTTTTTATTAACAGATAAAGATACGATTTTATTATCGATAGCCGGGGACAATTCATTAACAAAGAGACTTGTTAATAATGGTATCAAACCAGGTATTTCTTTTCAGGAGAACAGTTGTGGTATTAATGCCATATGCTTAGCTTCACAGTTAAAGCGGCCAGTATATCTTACCCCAGAACAGCATTTTTGCAAATTTTTTCGGAAATGGTATTGTGCGGCAGTACCATTGAAAATTTTGGATAAAACAATTGGATATCTGGATGTTTCTACTATTGCCTACGATATGCAAAAAGAACAGTTAGCGCTTGTTAAATTATTATCTGATAAGATATTAAATGAACTAAAATTTCCTCAATTTAGTAAATATGAAGATATGCTAAGTAAACAGGAGAAAGAAATATTAGTTTTATTGGCTAAAGGAAAGACGGAAGACGAAATAGCTAATAGACTGTTCTGTACCAAAGAAACGATAAAATATCATAAGCATCAGATCTTTACTAAATTGGATGTGAAAAATGCCTCTGCTGCTATCGGGAAAATCTCGGGGTTTAGTGCAATTTGCAGTGAAGATAATAATAAAAAAATGATTTAATTTAATCAACTAAAATGTAAAAATTGAATAAATTAATGCTAAAAATCCTATACTATAGTATAGGATTTTTAGTTAATGCAGAAAAATTTATACTTTAGTATAGTGACAGGGATTATATGGATTGCATATAATATAATGTATAATCCTAATAAAAAAAGGGGGTGAATTTGATGAATAAGCCTACCTATAAAGGGAAAAAAATTGCTGCATGTATTGGTTGTGCTGTTCTTGGTTTGAACCCAGCTTTGATTAGTTTTCCATGTGCCATTTGGTTTATAGCTGCTCCTGTTTAATTAAATTATGGGGGGTTAGGGGCTATAATAAATAGCCCCTAACCAATTTGGAGGTTATTAATCATGAATCCTTTATTTGTAGATCCTTATGTTTTGATAAAACAGTATGGAGATTCTGTATTATATAAGTGGAATGAAGCTTCTATGGAATATGATTTGGTGAATAAAACCGGGGCTGAAATATTAGAATTATGTGATGGGAATAAAAGTGTTACTCAAATAATTAATGAAATGGCTTCCCGTTATTCTGAAGAATATAATAGGACGGAAAAACTAGTCAAGAAATTTTTATGTGACAGTATTAATCGAGGATATGTAGTTGTAAACAAACAGTTACCTAATTCGTTAAAAAGTGGGAAAGTATATGGAAATTTTTATTGTGTGATACCAATGGCTGCAAGTATAGAATTAACTAGAAAATGCCCATTAAGATGTAAACATTGCTATAACTCTGCAGGTTATAGTATAAAAAAGGAAATGGACTCTGAAGAAGTTCTGATCATTCTGAAGAAACTTCAAAAAATGGGAGTTAATAAACTTTTTATTACTGGAGGAGAACCAACGGCAAGACCAGATTTTATTAATATATTAGATGAAATTTCTAAAAGATTCTTCGTTGCGGTTGTGGGAACCAGTGGATATCTTTTTACAGCAGAATTTGTTGAAAAGGTTAAGGATTATAAAAATATTGCATGGCAAATTAGTATTGATGGACAGCCAAGGACTCATAATTTAATTCGTGGTCGAAAAGATTCTTTTGAGCGTGCAGATTTTGCAATAAAATCTTTAAGAAAATATAAGTTACCCGTAGTAATTTCTTTTACATTGAATCCATTAAATAAAAATGAACTGGAATCTGTAATTAAATATGGTAAAAAGAGAGGAGTAGTACAAGTTCTTATTGGGCGTACAATGGAATTAGGAAGAGCTAAAAATAAAGAGTGGGCGTATAGTTTTGGCGAATTTAAAGAAATAGAAAGAGATATTAATAAATTTAAAAGCTTATATGAAACAAAAAATTTCTTTATTGGGAAGAATGAAGAAGGCGTTCTTATTGATAAAGTAAAAGAACAAGGTAACTGTGGTGCAGGGTATATTAGTATAAATATATTACCTAATGGTGATGTTACTCCATGTACTGTTTTTAATTATGTTATAGGCAATCTGGTTCAAGATGAAATTGAAGATATTTTTGCTTCTAAAAAGACATTTGTTTTCAAAAATTTAAAATCCCCAACCAAAAGCCTTTGTGGTGATTGTGAAGTATATGATACTTGTGCTAACTGTCACGGAATGGCTTATCAAGCAGGGAAAGAAGATTGTATTTGGAAAAAGAATTTTAAAAAGTTGCTTTATTAAACAATTAAGGTATAAAATAAGATTTGAGGACCTTACATATCCTAAAAATATTATTAGAGAAGTAAAAGTGAAGAAAAATATTTTAGAAGTTAATAATTTAACTAAAAAATACAATTCAAAAAAAGTATTAAATGAAATTTCTTTTACGGTTAAATCTGGTGAAATTGTTGGCCTGATTGGACCAAATGGTGCCGGGAAAACTACAACAATGCAGAGTATATTAGGACTTATTGAAAAAGACCAGGGTGATATTTATTATAATGATCAGATCTTGAAAAAACAAAAGGAGATTGCTTCCCATATTTCCTATATTCCAGAGCAACCAATCTATTATGAAGATCTTACTTTAGAAGAGCATCTTCAATTTGTTGCTATGTTATTCAAACTTCCTAAAAATGAATATCAAAAAAGGAAAGAATTTTTAATTGAGTACTTAAATTTAGAAAAGCATTTAAAGAAATTTCCAGATAAATTATCCAAAGGAACCAAGCAGAAATTTATGATTAGTTGTGCTTTTATTAGGGATTTTGACTTACTAATTGCTGATGAACCGTTTTTCGGTTTAGACCCGGGTTCTATCAGGAAATTAAAAGACCTTTTCCTAAAATATAAAGATAAAGGTAAAAGCATTTTTGTTTCCACCCATCTTCTGGACTTAGCCCAAACTTTTTGTGATAAATATATTTTTTTGAATCAGGGTGAAATAATAGCCAGCGGAAGTCAGCAAGAGATGAATGAAAGAATTGATTTTGCTCAAGACAAAGATCTTTCTTTAGAAGAGATATTCCTCAAGTTTATCGAAGGTTAAAGGAGGTAATTTTTGTTGTGTTATTTTCAGATAGGTTTACTGCTATTAAAGAATGAGTATAGATTCATCAAAAGTCATTTGCAAAAAATATTACTGGAATTATTTGCTATAATTATATTATTGGCAATTATACAGGAATCATTCAGAATGATAAACGAGAAAGTAGTTTCTCAAAATTTTTTTACATCGTTATTTTCAATTATCTTTATCATCTTTGCTTTAAACAAGATTTTCTTTAGTAAATATCCACCTATCTTTTTTTCTATCCCCGGTATATACTACATTATTACTGGACCGTTTAATGTAAAACTCATTATTGCAATAAAATTGTTATTAAACTATATCCCAGTACTAATACTTGTTTTTATTCTTTTCCCGTTTTTGGGATTGAACCATCTGGTTACTGTCAATAGTGTTGTATTGGCACTATCCCTCATCTTTTTGACAAATATATCATGGTTAAATTATAATTTAAAAATTAGATTCAAAAAAATCTTATGTCAGTTTATAGCATTTTCTTTAGTTATCATCTTTTTTCCGATTAAAGGTAGTATTGTCTTTTGGGTATTCGCTTCACTTGTAAGTTTTTTGCTATCAATTATGATTGTTGAACAGATTCAATGGCCTAAATTTATGGAACATTGTAGATTTGCTTATTTAAGTAAAAAATATTTTTTTGAAGGAAATTGGGCAGGATTGCTGACTTTGATGTATGAACAAAAGAAAGACACGGCTGATAATAAGTGGGGCAAAAAATTATACTGGCCTGGGTGGAAATCACTAGTATTTAAGGAATTAATAATCTATTCGAGATTATCATTTAGTTTATGGCTTATGCTTTTTGCTCAAATGGCCTTTGCTGTCTATTTAATGAAATCTGGTGGTCAGAGTTCATTTTTCATTGGGGGTATAATAATTGTTTTTGGATTCACAACTACATTTGCCAATTCGTCTTATCAAACTATACAAAAACAAAAAAAAGGTTTTATGATTCCGTTATCTTCTAAAGAATTTTTATCGGGAATGTTGCTTATTCCTTTGATAATTTCTATCATTTCCTTAACTGTTATTATATTTATTTTGAATCCGCCAAATGTTTTAATAAGAATTATATTAGTAAACTTTGTATTAGGCATATTATTACCATTGCTAACTGTTACCAAGAGTTTTAGCAATATGAGGGTTGTTTCTCTGAGATACATAATTGGTTTAATTATATTTATAGGATATTTTTTTAGTGCTCTTCATTTTTCTCCTTTATATCTTTTTTTAATTAGTTTTCCTACTTTTCTGTGTAATTACATATTTATAAAAGGAGCGAAAAGAGATTATGAAAAAATATAATTTTTCAATAGAACAAATTGATTTTAGTGAACTATCTGAATTTCAGAAGAAATTAATGAATATGGCAGACTATACAGATCTTTATGTCGAAGAAGTTGTTGGGTTAAGTTGGTATTTGGGTTTAACGGAAAGGGTAGGGCCATTTCTTTCGAGTAAACGTGGTGCAGGCTTACGTCTTAACCAAAAGAATAATCAAATATATATCTGTAAAACTCTTGCTGAATATAAAAATATATATGAATTATTTGAAACTGCTTCAGAAAAATTACTTTCAAACAAAATTTGGGATACAAATTCTCAGACTAAAAATAACTACTTTGCAAGTCAAAATAATTCTCTTTATTGTAAATTTGATTTACCTTACGAAGAAGCAAATAATTATTTTGACAATTTAGAAAAATTTGCACGCAACGAGGTAAATTTATACGATCTCTCATGTCATATTTCTGGTAGTTTTAAAAAAGTTATAGTACTTGATAGAAAAGGCAAAGTTAGGGAATGGGTTGAAAGTAAATTGAAAGCCAAGATAAATTTGATATTTAATATAGAAGGGGAATTAATGACTAAAACAAAAAAAAGTTTTTCTAAAGGTAATAATATTGATTTTAAAGAGTTAATCTTAAAAAATGGTTTTGATTTGGTTGAAGAGGCAAAAAAATATTTAAAGTTAAAAATTGTTAAACCAGGTCGATTAGATCTGGTTTTGGCTCCAGGTGCAGGAGGAATTCTTATACATGAGGCATGTGGACATGCATTAGAAGCAGATGCAATTATAGATAATGATAGCATTTTCTCGAAAATGTGGGGTAAAAAAGTAGCACCAGACTTTATTACAATTACTGATCGTGGTGATACAAGAGGTGACTGGGTCTATGAACCCTATGATTCTGAAGGAACATTATCTAACCCTGTTTATCTTATTAAAAATGGAATTGTTGATGGTATTATGACTGATATAAGGACAGCTAAAAAGTTAAATTTAAAATGTACTGGCAATGGGCGTAGAGAATCATATCAATTTCAACCAATTTGTAGAATGAGGAATACATATATTGAACCAGGTATACATTTACCCGAAGAGATAATAAAAGATACAAAAAAAGGTATTTATGCGACTGAATTTTCAGGGGGAGAAGTGAATACTCAAACAGGTGATTTTATTTTTGGTATAAATAGTGGATTTTTTATTGAAAATGGAGAAATTACAGAGGCTATAAAACCATTTTTATACGCTGGGAACACATTAGATATTTTATCAAAAATCGATGTTATTGGCAACGATTTGAAATTTGAAATTGGAGATTGTGGTAAAAGTGGACAAATGGTGGATGTATCTTATGGCCAGCCCACATTACGAATTTCTTCACAAAAAATAGGTGGTTCAAGATGAAAGGGAATATTTATGAGTTAGAGAGCAATATAAAAAAAGTACTAAAGAAAGAAAGTCATGCTGAGATATATTTTTCTAATAAAGAAACACATTGTTTTGAAATAAATGATAAACAAGAAAAAAATTACTCTTTGTTTTCAGACATGGGGATTGCCGCAAGAGTTTTTGATGGAAAGAGAATAGGTTTTTCGTCACGGCCCGGATTTAGTGAAGATGATATCAATAGTGCACTTGAAGATGCAAGAGAAAATATAAAATTTACCAATAATAATTTTTATATCCCCTTTGTTAGAAAAAAATCACAGTGTCATTTTATTCCTAAATTTTCAAGTAGCGATATTAACCCATTAGATTATTTGGATGAAGATTTATTTAAAGTTATTGATGAGAAAGCGTATAAAACAGGTTTAAGTCTTAAAAATATTTATTTTTATAGTAAAATAGAGCAATTTTTATTAATAAATACTGTACAAGTTCAAGGAGGTGGTACCGCCAATTTATATTCATTAGGATTCAATTTCCATTTGAAAAATGAGAAATTAGATGAATGTTTCATTATAACTACTATTTCCCCAAAAGTAGCCAAAATAGATGTAGATGAAGTTATTTCCCAGGCAAAGAAAGTAGCTAATACTAAGATTATTGCTTCATTGCGGAAAAAAATTATTGATTGTCCAATTTTACTAACCCATAATGCAGTTTCTATAATAATATATGTATTTTTATCTTTACTTACTAGTGAATCAATTTTTCATAAAAGAAGCTTTATCTCAAATAAAAATGCTAATATTTCTTTTGGTAATCAACTAACTATCGTTGAAAACTCTAAAATTAACAAAATTTATAATGCAAATATTGACCGAGAAGGAATTTCCAGACGAGAGGTAAAAATAATTGAAAAAGGGGAATTATGTAATATTATTTCTGATACTAAGTATGGAACTAAAATGAAGATTGCTAGTACTTCTTCTGCGTGGCGCGATAGTTATCAGCAAATGCCAAAGGTAAAAGCTACATCTATTTCTGTTGAAGCTGGAATTTTTTCGACAGAAGAGATTATTAACAGATATAATCAAATTTTTATCATCGATGATCTAATGGGTATTGCTTCCGGGATAAACCCAAATACTAGCGATTTTCAAGTGACTTCAGAAGGATATTTAATAAATAATAAAGGATTATTAGGGCGTGCAAGAGTATTTTTCCAAAGTAATTTGATAAACTTGTTTAATAGTATTATTGAAATTTCTAAAGATAGAGAATATGGAATTGACGGTTCTGTTTATGTCCCCTCTTTTTTGATTGATAGCATAAAACTGACTGTAATCTAAAATATTTGACTCAGCTTTCAAAGGTTAAAATCTTTAATTTATCCTTTAAACTTCCCCAATTCTCTTATTTCTTTCTCCTAATTTTGACACTTGCAGGCAATTTAACCATTTAGCTGCCTCAAAGTATTATAAAATAAGTATTTTGTCCTTTAGCTTCAGAAATTGTAGTGAAAACAATAATACTGTTTAAATCTTTATAGAATGTTATTATTCTATAGTGTATAATTATTTAAAGACGAAAGTGAGTTTTAAATTATAAGTGTAATTTTTTAAAAAGGTGTTGTGAATGACTGAGAGATTTAATTTGGTATCTGATTACCCCCCTCAGGGCGACCAGCCCCATGCTATAAAAAAATTGGTAGAAGGTATACGTAATGGTTACAAATATCAAACTTTACTGGGAGTAACTGGTTCAGGGAAGACTTTTACTATGGCAAATGTAATTCAGGAAATTCAATTGCCTACTCTGGTGATCTCTCACAATAAAACCTTGGCTGCTCAATTGTGCAGTGAGTTTAGAAGATTTTTTCCTGATAATGCAGTGGAATATTTTGTAAGCTATTATGATTATTATCAACCGGAGGCATATATTGCCCGTACAGATACTTATATCGAAAAGGATTCTTCTATAAATGAAGAAATTGACCGTTTAAGGCTCTCTGCTACCAGTTCTCTCCTGGAAAGAAAAGATGTTATTATTGTTGCCAGCGTATCTTGTATATACGGATTAGGTTCACCCAAAGATTATCAAGAATTAGTATTAAAAATTAGTAAGAACGAAATTTTCAAAAGAGATAATATTTTAGAAAGTCTTATAAATATACACTACGAGAGAAATGATATTGATTTTCACCGTGGATGTTTTAGAGTTAGAGGAGATGTAATTGAAATATTTCCTTCCTACTTAGAATATGCTTTTCGTATAGAGTTATGGGGTGATGAAATAGAAGTAATTTCCGAGATAGACCCTCTAACCGGAAAAGTTATAAAGAGAAGAGATAAATTGATAGTTTATCCTGCAAAACATTTTGTTACTACTAAAGATAAATTAGAAAGAGCAATTTTATCTATTGAAGAAGAATTAAGACAAAGATTAAAATATTTTAAAAAAGAGGGAAAGCTCTTAGAGGCTCAAAGATTAGAACAAAGAACTAAATATGATTTAGAAATGTTAAAAGAAGTGGGATATTGCAGTGGAATTGAGAACTATTCTCGTCATATTAGCGGAAGAGAATCAGGAGAACCTCCGGCAACTCTGTTAGATTATTTTCCTTCTGATTTTATGATGTTTATTGACGAATCCCACGTTACTATTCCTCAATTAAGAGGTATGTTTGCGGGCGATAAGTCTCGAAAGGATAGTTTGGTAGAATATGGTTTTCGTCTACCTTCTGCCTATGATAATAGGCCATTGTATTTTAACGAAATAAAAAATTACATGGAAAAAGTTATCTTCGTTTCAGCAACCCCAGCCAAATATGAATTAGAAAGAAGTAAGCAAACAGTTGAACAGATTATCAGACCCACCGGATTAGTTGACCCGGAGATAATTTTAAAACCAGCCAAAAATCAGATTGATAACCTAATAGAAGAAATTAAAAAGAGGACGGAAAAAAAGGAGAGAATATTAGTAACTACCCTTACTAAAAGAATGGCTGAAGATGTAGCTGAGTATTTGGAAGAAATTAATATAAAAGCAAAATATCTTCATTCAGAGATTAAGACTTTGGAAAGGATTAACATTTTGAAGGATTTAAGATTAGGTAAATTTAATGTGTTAGTAGGAGTTAATCTTTTAAGAGAAGGATTAGACCTCCCGGAAGTATCTTTAGTAGCTATTTTAGATGCAGATAAAGAAGGTTTTTTAAGGTCAGAAACCTCTCTAATTCAGACTATGGGGAGAGCAGCAAGAAACATAAACGGCACAGTTATTTTGTATTGCGAAAATATTACTGGGTCGATAAGAAGGGCAGTGAAAGAAACTAATCGAAGAAGGAAAATACAATTAGAATATAATCGCAAATACCAGATAACTCCCAAAACTATAACTAAGACAGTAGAAGAATTTGCAATTATTAATAACATAAATAACTTCGAAAATTTTTCTACTATTAATGAAGAACATGAAAAATACTTAAGTAAGAGCAATTTATGGTTATTGATAAAATCTTTAGAGAAAGAGATGAAGCAAGCAGCAAAAAATTTAGATTTTGAAAGAGCGGCTTTGTTGAGAGATGAGATAAGAAGATTAAAAAAAGAGAAAACTTTATTCGGGGAAATAAAATAGTGAATCAGTATATAGTTATTTAGTTAGATAGTTACCTGGTTAATTAGTTAGAAGAAGAGTTGCTTTATTATTAGCATATTAGTGAATTGATTAATTTCTCGATTAACCAGTAAACTAAGTAACCAACTAACCAGGTAACCAACAGAGGAGAGATATTAAGTGGTTCAGACTAAGATAATAATTAAAGGTGCACGAGAACATAACTTGAAGAATATTAATTTGGAGATACCCAGAAACAAATTAATTGTAATTACCGGGTTGAGCGGTTCTGGTAAATCTTCTTTAGCTTTTGATACGATTTATGCAGAAGGTCAGAGAAGATATATTGAATCTTTGTCTTCTTATGCTCGTCAATTTATGGAAAGAATGAAAAAACCTGATGTGGATTATATTGGAGGACTATCACCGGCGATTTCCATTGATCAGAGAAAAGCAAGTAAGAATCCTCGCTCTACAGTAGGTACCGTAACGGAAATTTATGATTATTTACGGTTACTTTTTGCCCGGATTGGAATACCTCATTGCCCACAGTGCGGTAGATGGGTTAGCAAGCAGACAGTCGAGCAGATGGTTGATCAAATTTTAAATTTATCCCCGGGAACAAAAATACAAGTTTTAGCCCCGATAATTCGCTTCAAAAAAGGTGAACACAAACAAATATTAGAAGATATTCAAAAAAAAGGATTTGTTAGAGTGAGAGTTGATGGAAACACTTTCGAAGTAGAAGAAGATATAAAAATCGATAGGTATAAAAACCATAATATAGAAGTCGTGGTAGACAGGTTGTTAGTGAATCCTGAAATAAAGACTCGTTTAGCTGGTTCTATCGAAACTGCTTTAAGTCTAAGTGAAGGAACAGTAGTAATTGATATAGAAGGTGGTAAAGAAAAGATGTTTAGTGAGCATTTTTCTTGTCCCAGCTGCGGAATTAATTTACCGGAAATTGCTCCTCGAATCTTTTCTTTCAATAATCCTTATGGAGCTTGTCCTGCTTGTAGTGGTTTGGGCTTTAAAATGGAATTTGATCCGGAATTAATTGTGCCGGATAAGAATAAATCTATACTGCAAGGCGCCTTAGTTCCCTGGGGAGAGGTTAAAGGAAAATATTTATATCACATGTTAAAGGGTTTAGCCGATTTTTATGGTTTTAGTCTTGACACTCCTTTTGTTGAATTAAAACCTGAATTTCAGGAGATTATATTATACGGCTCAGGAGGAATAAAGATACCCTTTAAATATCAGAATGATGAACAATCTACCTATTGGAGTTATAAAAATTCTTTTGAGGGAGTAATTAATAATTTAAAAAGAAGATATCGAGAAACTAAATCAGAATATATTCGCTCAGAGATACAAAAGTTTATGAATATTGGACCCTGTCCCTCTTGCGAGGGTAAAAGACTTCGTCCGGAAAGCTTAAATGTTACTATTGATGGTTTCTCTATAGCGGATATTACTGAAAAATCTATCAAATGGAATTATAATTTTTTTGAAAAATTAAAATTAAATGAAAGAAGAAGAGTTATTGCCGGCCAAATTTTAAAAGAAATAAAAAATAGATTAAGTTTTTTAAGTAATGTAGGTTTAGATTATCTAACCTTATCTCGTTCATCTTCTACCTTAGCAGGAGGAGAAAACCAGAGAATTCGTTTGGCTACTCAGATTGGCTCGAACTTAACCGGAGTACTTTACATTTTAGATGAACCGAGTATTGGCTTACACCAAAAAGATAATTCTAAACTTTTGCAGACTCTTATAAAGCTGAGAAATTTAGGGAATACGGTGATAGTAATTGAACATGATGAAGCTACAATGAGAATTGCAGATTACATTGTTGATTTAGGACCGGGGGCAGGGGTACACGGTGGATATTTAGTAGCGAAAGGTGACATTAAAGATATTATAAACAATAAGAAATCCATTACTGGAAGATATCTAAGCCATCTTAGTAAAATTGATGTTCCTTCCGAAAGGAGAGAGGGGAACGGGAAATATTTGAAAATTCGAGGAGCTCGCCAGTACAATTTAAAAAATATCGATGTATCCGTTCCTTTGGGTACACTTACTTGTATCACTGGAGTATCTGGTTCCGGAAAAAGTACTTTAGTCGAGGAAACCTTATATAAAGCTTTAATCAGGAAAATTTATAAGAGCAGAGTTCATCCTGGTGATTATGATAAAATTGAAGGAATAGAAAATATTGATAAAGTGATAATTATCGATCAATCACCTATAGGTAGAACTTCTCGCTCTAATCCGGCTACTTACACCGGGGCATTTACTCCGATTAGGGAAATATTTTCCAGGACAAAAGAAGCTAAAATTAGAGGTTATAAGGCGGGCAGGTTTAGTTTTAATGTAAAAGGTGGAAGATGTGAAGCCTGTCAGGGTGGAGGGATAATAAAGATTGAAATGTATTTTTTACCTGATGTATATATACCCTGTGAAATTTGTAAAGGTAAAAGGTTCAATCGTGAAACTTTAGATATAAAATATAAGAGTAAAAATATAGCTCAGGTGTTAGATATGACTGTTGAAGAGGCCCTGGAATTTTTTAGAGCAATTCCCATGATAAAAAGAAAATTACAAACTTTATATGATGTAGGATTAGGATACATAAAATTAGGACAATCTGCCACCACTTTATCCGGCGGTGAAGCACAAAGAGTGAAATTGGCTAAAGAATTAAGTGCTAAAAGCACAGGAAGAACCATATACCTTTTAGATGAGCCTACTACCGGTCTGCATTTTGATGATGTAAAAAAATTACTCAATGTCTTAGATAGGTTAGTAGATGCTGGGAATACAGTCATAGTAATCGAACATAACTTAGAGGTAATTAAGTCAGCAGATCATATTATTGATCTTGGTCCGGGAGGTGGAGAAGAAGGAGGCAGAGTTATAGCCAGGGGAACTCCTGAAGAAATAGCACATAATAAGAATTCATTTACTGGAGAATTTTTAAAGAAAGTACTGAATTAGTTACTTGGTTACCCAGTTACCCGGTTAGTTAGTTAAATAACATACTACTCATTGAATTAACTAATTAACCAACTAACCAAATAACCAGCTAACTAATCTAATTAATTGATAAATTGGTGAATTGATAAATTGGTGAATTGATAAATTGGTGAATTGATAAATTGGAGAATCGATAAATTGGAGAATCGATAAATTGGTGAATCGGTAAATTGGTGAATCGGTAAATTGGTGAATCGGTAAATTGGAGAATTGGTTAACCATGGATATTAAATCAAAGATAAATAAATTACCTGAAACAAGTGGAGTTTATTTTTTTAAAGATAAAAGAGGAAAAGTAATTTATGTAGGGAAGGCCAATTCCTTAAAAAGTAGAGTTTCTTCTTACTTTAGTAGTTCTTCCCAACAATCTCCAAAGATAAATAGGATGATTAAAGAGATCGTAAATGTTGAATACATACCCACTTCTTCTGAAATAGAAGCACTTATCTTAGAAAGTAAAATGATTAAAAGTAATAACCCTTACTATAATACTCAATCAAAAGATGATAAGAGCTATCCCTATATTAAAATTACTTTAGAGAGAGAATTTCCTCAAATCTTACTTTACAGAAAAATAAATCGAAAAACAAAGGAGGATAGAGCTTTATATTTTGGCCCTTTTGTGGATACAAATGCTACCCGGGTAGTTATAAAATTATTAAGGCAAATTTTTAAAATTAGGGGATGCAGAAAAAAAGATTTAAAGAAGGCGAAAATTTGCTTAGATTACCAGATCGGTTTGTGTTCAGCGCCTTGTGCGAATATGATTAGCAAAACAGAGTACCGAAAAAGAATAAGAGAAATTTGCCTGTTTTTGGCAGGGAAACAAAAAAAATTATTAAATGGTCTTTATCAAGAAATGAAAGAAGCTTCTCATAATCTAAATTATGAAAAAGCTGCCAAAGTAAGAGATAAAATAAAATCAATTGAAACAATTTTAAAGGGTCAGGAAATAAACTTATATAGAAAAAAAAATAAAAATAGTTATTTGTTGAAGAAGGTAGAAGAAGTAGAAGAAGACGAAATTAAGAAGGGTCAGAAGGCAGTTATTGATTTAAAAGATAAATTAAGCTTAAAGAAACTACCAGAAAGAATTGAAGCATTCGACATCTCTAATATTCAGGGGAAATTATCTGTTGGTTCTTTGGTTGTTTTTGAAAAAGGACGACCAAAAAAGAAAGATTACCGAAGATTTAGAGTGAGTAGAGTTGAAGGAATTGACGATTATGCTATGTTGCAAGAGGTAACAGAGAGGAGATATAAAAGATTATTATCTGAAGGTAAAAAATTGCCAGATTTAGTTCTTGTTGATGGAGGAAGAGGTCAACTTAGTGCGGTGAAAAAAATATTAAACAATTTGAATCTTGAATTACCAATAATAGGTATAGCCAAAAAAGAAGAGGAAATATTTAAACCAGAGGTTCATAAACCGATAATATTACCTTCTAATTCTGAGTCACTTTTTTTACTGCAAAGAATAAGAGATGAGGCTCATAGATTTGCGGTGACTTATCACAGGAGGATTAGAAGTAAAGAATTACGTAATTCAAAGTTAGACCTTATTCCAGGAATTGGTGCTAAACGAAAAAGATTATTATTAGAACACTTTAAAAGCATAGAAGATATAAAAAATGCTTCCAAGGTCGACATAAGTAAGATACCAGGATTTGGAGATAAAATTGCGGAAAAAATTAAAACAGTTATGGAGGTAAGAAGATGATATTAAATTTTCAAGGAAAAAAAGCTATAATAAATGAAAAATCTTTTATTGCGGAAAATGCTACTATAATTGGAGAAGTTATAATCGGAAAATGCTCCAGTATTTGGTATAATGTAGTATTAAGAGGTGACATAGCTCCCATTAGTATAGGAAGTAATACCAGCGTTCAGGATGGCAGTATTGTTCATTGTGATGTAGGAGTTCCTACTATAATAGGAAACAATGTTACCATAGGTCACAATGTAATGCTTCACGCGTGCAAGATTGGAGACAATTCTTTAATAGGGATTGGGGCAATTGTGCTTGATGGTGCAGAAGTAGGCGAAGGAGCCATAGTAGGAGCTGGAGCAATAGTAACCCCGAGAACTAAAATACCACCGTTTACCATGGCTTTAGGTGTACCAGCGAAAGTGGTGCGCAATCTTTCTGAAGAAGAAATTGAAAATTTAAAAAAACACGCCCTGGATTACGTTGAGTTAATGAAAAGATATAAATGATTCCGTATCTCGTATCTCGTGAATCGTATCTCGTTAAGAATTAGTTACCTGGTTAGTTGGTTACCTGGTTAGCTAGTTAAGAAAATAAGAATTAGCGTGGAGCGTTTAGCGTGGAGCATATAGGCGGAAGTGCAAAGCGTATAGCGAAAAACGCAAAACCAAAACTTAAAATTTAAAATTAAAGAAAAAAGGGTTTGAATTTTGAATTATGGTTTTTAGCTTTTAGTTTTAACTTTTTAATTTAATTAGGAATTAGGGTAAGCATCCTATTAATCCAAAACTATACGCTAAACGCTACCTGCTATACGCTAATTCTATGCTAACAACTAATTTATTTGTAAAATATAATGAAAATTGTATATAATAAATAAGGTGAATTTTTAAACAATATCAAGGTAATTTCTTGAGAATTATTATCAACTATAAAAAGCCGTATCTCGTGAATCGTATCTCGTAAAGAGTTAGTTAGTTACCTGGTTGGCTGGTTAAGAAGAACAGTAGTCAGAATACAGAATACGATTTTTTTTTATCTCTTTATCTAAAAACTGTAAACTGATAACTGAAAATTTCTATTTGAAACTAACGACTAACGACTTCACTATCGACTAAATTAATCGGCGAATTGGTAAATCGGTAAATAGGTAAATTGGAGAATCGGTAAATCGGTCAATTGGAGGTTAGAGACTTATGAAACATAAATCAGTTGCTGACAGTGCTTATGAAATACTAATCAAACATAAAAAGCCATTACATTATCGTCAAATTACTAAAGAGTTAACAAAAATAAGACCATTAAAAGTCAAAGAACCCTATTATGCTGTAAATGCCTCTATGAGCGGAGATAAAAGATTTATGAGGATAAAAAGAGGAGTATGGGGTTTAGTGAAATGGCAATATAAAGATGCAAACATTAAGTATTCTCTCACTAGTTATTGTTTGAAAGACGGTACTATGTTTTTAACCAGTTATATGAGACCATTTTTCCCTAAAGAAGAAAATGCCGTTGAAATTACCTTTATAGACAAAGAAGGAAATGAAATAGAAGCAATAGTGAATAATGATCTCAATTGTTTAGTTGGATTAAAGGAATGGTATGAAAAGAAGAAACTAAAAGTAAACGATATTATTTTTATTGGCCTTATTGACTATGATAGAAAACGATATTTTTTGGTGACAGAAGATGAAACCAAAATAGAACCTCAGGACGATTTAAGTGAAAAAGTTTTTAAAATATTGCAAGAAGCAGGTCACTCTCTAACTTATAAAGAGATTTGCGAAAGGGTATTAGAGGTAGAAGTAAATGAAGAAAATTTATTTTCTAAATATATTGATAATATTTTGAGGAAAGACTTCCGATTTATCGAAGAGAAAGAAGAAATGTGGGGTCTCTTTGATTGGTTAAGCGAAATTAAAAAATTGCAATTAAGACTGATAAGTTCTGAAAATAGCAAAAGTCTTAAAAAATTACTTCAAAAAGTGTTTGAATTTTTGGGTTTTGAAACTTCTATTGTATTAGAAAGAGAGGCATCTTTTATTTTAGCAAAAGCATTATTAGATTATAAAACATACAATTTAATTGTTGATGCAAAGTTATCAGATAAAAAAGGCGAAAAAATACAAAAGTATGAACATTGGAGCGAGTTGTGCAAGGTAAAAGAGGAAACAAAATCAGATTATTCGGTAATTATTTCTCCGGATTTCGATTATGATAAACTAAGCCGAAAAACAGATAAGAACAAAATTATATTGTTTGAGCTGAGATGGTTATGCAATCTTATAGAAGAACATGATAAATTACCCTTTTCTTTAAATGATTTGAAATCAATTTTTTCAGCAGATAATTCTGTTAAGAATAATATTTTTAGATTATTTGAAAAAAGAAAAATACTCTATAATAAAATAAAACTGATTAATATCATTATTAATTTATTACACGAGAATAGCGGCAAAAAACTTTATCTTAATGTAGAGTCACTAACTAAAATAATTAATCAAAAAATTGATGCATACATTGGGTTTAAAAGAGTGAAAGAATATGAAGTAGAAGAAATTACAAAATTATTTTCTTTGGAGCCATTTAATATAATACAAAAAACCGAAATGGGAAGCATTATATTAAACTTTAAACCGGAATTAGCAAAAGAAAGATTAAATAAAGCAATTGGGGAAATATTTTAGAATAGCGTATAATATTGGTTAGATAGTTAATTAGTTACTTGGTTAGCTGGTCAAGGAGCGATCATATTTGTGAATTTAATGTTAAACTAATTAACCAGTAAACCAGCTAACTAGCCAACCAGATGAAATACGATATACGAAAAAGAGGTGATATTCAATGAAAATAAAATGGTTAGGGCATTCTTCATTTTTAATTGAATCTGAAAGAGGAATTAAAATTATCACTGATCCTTTCGATGAAACTCTTGGCTATAAACTCCCTCGGATTAAAGTAAATATTGTAACTGTTAGTCACGAACACTTTGACCATAATTATGTGAGAGGAGTAAAAGGAAGGCCGGTAGTTTTCAAAGGTCTGGTAAGTAGAGAATCACATAAAATGGAATTCAAAGGAATATCATCTTATCATGATAGCGTTTACGGAAGTCAGAGAGGGCAAAATACAATATTTGTTATAAAGGCTGATGGATTAAGCTTATGTCACTTGGGTGATTTAGGACATATTTTAAATTCTGACAAATTAGCTGAGATAGGTAAAGTAGATATTCTTTTTATTCCTGTGGGTGGATTTTATACTATAAATAGCAGTCAAGCCACTCAGATAATTAAAGACATTAAACCTAAGATAACAGTTCCTATGCATTATAAAACCAAGGCCATTAAATTCTCTATAGACCCAGTGGAAGTATTTCTGTCAAATAAAGATAATGTAAAAAGATTAGAATCGAGCGAGTTCGAAATAAAAAAGGAGACATTACCCCAAAATACTCAAATTTATGTTTTACAATATGAATAGAATATAGCTAAAAATTTGGTTACTTAGTTAACTAGTTACCTGGTTAGATAGTTAAGAAAATTAAAAACGAAAAGCGCAAAACTATAAAACTAGTTTTATATCTTAAATATGTTTTCTTAACCAGTTAACCAACTAACTAAACAAAAGAGGAGATTTATGACAAAATATATTTTTATTACAGGAGGAGTAGTTTCATCTTTGGGTAAAGGTATTTCTGCTTCTTCTATCGGTAGGATATTGAAAAGCAGGGGTTTAAATATTTCCATACAGAAGCTAGATCCTTACATAAATGTTGATGCAGGAACTATGAATCCCTATCAACATGGTGAAGTATTTGTCACCGAAGATGGAGCGGAGACAGATTTAGATTTAGGACATTATGAGAGATTTATTGATACAAATTTATCTAGTTATAATAATGTAACTACCGGGAAAATCTATAGTTCTGTAATTTCCAAAGAAAGAAGAGGAGATTTTTTAGGGGCTACGGTTCAGGTGATACCCCATATAACTGATGAGATTAAATCTACCATTAAAAATATTTGCCAAAATAAAAAAGAGAAAGTAGATGTAGTAATCATAGAAATCGGAGGAACAGTAGGTGATATTGAAAGCCTTCCTTTTTTAGAAGCTATAAGGCAATTTAGAAATGATCTAGGTAAAGAAAACGTTCTGTATGTACACGTTACTTTTGTTCCTTATCTTAAAGCGGCCAAAGAGTTAAAGTCAAAACCTACTCAACATAGCGTAAGAAAGCTTAGAGAGATTGGCATTCAACCAGATATAGTTATCTGCCGTTGCCAATCAAAACTTTCCGAAGAGGTAAAAAATAAAATATCCTTATTTTGCGATATTAAGAATGAGGCAATAATTGAAGCAATAAACGTTAAATCTATTTATGAAGTACCAATAGTATTTGAAGAACAAAAGTTGGGAGATTTAATAGTAAAGTTGTTAAATTTAAAATGCCAGGATCCTGATTTGCAAAATTGGAGAAATATGGTTGATAAAATATATCATCCCAAAAGAGAAGTTAACATTGGGGTGGTGGGAAAATATATTAGTTTAAAAGATGCTTATATAAGTATTACCGAAGCGCTTCTTCATGGTGGAATCGATAATGATTGTAGAGTAAAAATAAAAAGAATTGATTCGGATGAACTAAAAAAACATTCCCCAAAAGATATTTTTAAAGATATTAATGGAATCCTGATACCGGGTGGTTTTGGAAAAAGAGGGACAGAAGGTAAAATTGAAACAGTAAAATATGCAAGGGAAAATAAAATACCTTTTTTAGGAATTTGTTTAGGTATGCAATGTGCGGTTATTGAGCTTGCTCGTAATGTAATAAATTTAAAAAGAGCTAATAGTACAGAATTTGATTCTAAAACACCTTTTCCCGTAATTGACCTTTTACCGGAGCAAAAGAAAATAAAAATAAAGGGCGGCACTATGCGCTTAGGCAAATACTCTTGTAAATTAGAAAAAGATTCTCTTGCCTTTAAATTATTCAACCAAGAAATGGTTTACGAAAGGCATCGACATAGGTACGAATTTAATAATTCATATAAAAATGAATTTTATAAACACGGTATAAGATTTAGCGGCTTAAATCAGGATTTAAATTTAGTGGAGATTATCGAGCTTTCGAATCATCCCTGGTTTATAGGAGTGCAATTTCATCCCGAATTCAAATCAAGACCTAACCGAGCTCACCCATTATTTAGGGGATTTATAAAAGCAGCGATAAAAAATAGTCGTTAGTGAATAGTGAATAGTATTTAGCTAAGAAATAAAAAAACAGTATATATTTAGTATATAGTAAAGAAAGAAAAGGTTGCAAGTTACAAGATGCAAGTTGCAAGTAGGGACAGATCTTGTGTCTGCCCAACAAAAGACAAAAATATAAAAAAGTAGAACATAATAATATATAGCGTACAGCGTACAGCGTATATAATTAGTTAGTTGGTTACATGGTTAACTAGTTAAGAAAATAGAAGAACGAAACCAGAATAAAAATCGTATCTCGTTTCTTAGCGTATAGCGGATAATATAGTTAGGTAGTTAATTAGTTACTTGGTTAGCTGGTTGAGCCATAAATATATTGATGAATTAATATTAAACTAATTAACTAGCAAACCAGCTAACTAGCAAACCAAATTGATAAGTGTACCGGTAGACTGGAAAATTTTATAAATTTTAAATTTTAGGTTAATAAGTAGGTGATAAAAACATGTTTAATGCTTTGGTATTAGCAGGTGCAAAAGAAAAAGGACCCTTAGAAATTGCTGAGAATGTAAACAACAAAGCTCTAATTATGATAGACAGTAAACCTATGATTGAATATATTGTTGATGCGTTAAATAATTCAGAAAATATTGATAAAATTTTAGTGGTAAGTCCAAAAAATGAACTTCATCCTTATATAGGTAAAAAAGTTGAAGAAATGTTAAATCCCGGTAATTCTATACTTGAAAATATGGAGATTGGGTTAAAATATTTTAATTCCAATGATAATTTATTACTTTTAACCTCTGATATTCCCCTGATTACTCCTAAAGCAATTGATGAATTTATAGAAATATGCACAAAAAGAAAAGCTTACATTGGTTACCCTATAATAACTAAAGAAAATATTATGAGAAAATATCCCGAAGCCGAGAGAACTTATGTAAAAATGAAAGAAGGAATATTCTGTGGAGGAAATATTGTATTTTTTAAACCAGAGGTATTTTATCAAAAGAAAGAATTAATTAAGGAACTATTTGAAAACAGAAAATCTACCTGGAAATATGCTAAAATATTAGGCCTTAAGTTTATATTAAAATTTTTATTTAAAACTTTAACCTTAGAGGAAATAGAAAAAAGAGTAACCGACATAATTGGTTATAATTCTATTGCAGTTATGGTATCATATCCAGAAATAATGATTGATTTAGATAAACCCAGTGATTTGGAATTAATTCGAAAATGTTTAGAGAGGCAGAGAAAATCATCAGTTAAAAATTAATAGATAAGTTAGGTCTGAGTTTATAGCTTTACATTTATAGCATTTTTAACTCGATATTTTCAAGTAATAAAAAAATAAAAATATTTGTAATAATAAAACATTAGTGATAAAATGTAATTGGACATAGTATATTAAAAGGATAACTCTTCAATAGCCCCCTTTTTAATGAATTTTCTAATAACATTACTACTTCAAGATATTTTCTTGTTAGAAAGTGTCGGTGGAAAAATATTTTTTGATCTTACGGGATAAAAATAGCTTTATACATCAGTAATTTATTATTAAATTCGTTTAGAAATAACCAAGCTATTAATTTAAATATTATAAATGTTTTAAAAATATTAATAAAATCTAATTATATATATAAAGGGAGGTCTTACAGTTTGCTTTTAACAGAATTAAAAGAAAAAAAGATTAACGATTTATGTAAAATTGCAAAAGAATATAATATTAATAATTTTTCCAGAATAAAAAAGATGGATTTGATCTTCAAAATATTACAAGCCGAAACAGAGAAAAAGGGTTATATGTTTTCTGAGGGAATTTTGGAGATTATGAATGAGGGATTTGGTTTTTTAAGAACAGGAGGCTACTTGCCAGGTGAAAATGATATTTACATTTCCCCTTCTCAAATAAGAAGATTTAATCTTAGTATTGGTGATCTTGTCTCAGGCCAAGTTAGACCTCCTAAAGAAGGAGAAAGATACTATGCTTTATTAAAAATTGAAGCAGTTAACCACGAAGATCCAGAATTATCTAAAGAAAGAATAGATTTTGAAAACCTTACTCCTCTTTTTCCCGAAAAGATGATTAAATTAGAAAATAAATCAGGTGGACTATCAACACGAATTATTGATTTATTTTCACCAATTGGGAAAGGTCAACGAGGTCTAATAGTTTCTCCTCCAAAAGCAGGTAAGACAATTTTATTAGAAAAGATTGCTAATGGAATTACAATTAATCATCCAGAGATAAATCTCCTGGTTTTATTAATTGATGAAAGACCGGAGGAAGTAACCGGAATGCAAAGATCAGTAAAAGCTGAAGTGATAAGCTCTACTTTTGATCAACCTGTCAGTAATCATATAAAAGTAGCGGAAATTGTCCTGGAAAGGGCTAAAAGGTTAGTAGAGCAAAAGAAAGATGTAGTTATATTATTAGATAGCATTACGAGATTAGCGCGAGCTTACAATCAAACTATTCCAACAAGTGGCAAAACTCTATCCGGTGGTTTAGATTCAAGTGCTATTTATTTACCAAAAAGATTCTTTGGGGCAGCGAGAAATATTGAAGAAGGAGGTAGCTTGACTATACTTGCCACCGCTTTAGTGGAAACTGGGAGCAGAATGGATGATGTAATATTTGAGGAATTTAAAGGTACTGGTAATATGGAATTAAGGTTAGATAGAGAACTTTCTGAAAATCGAATATTTCCGGCAATTGACATTAAGAAATCAGGTACTCGAAAAGAAGAATTATTACTGCCTAAAGAGAAATTACAAAAAATATGGTTACTAAGAAGGGTATTAGCTTCACAACCATCTCTGGGTGCGGTAAGATTAGTGATTAATAAATTAAAAAAGACAAAGAATAATCAAGAGTTTTTAGGTTCTATTAAAGAACAGGATATTTGATAAGAGGATAGAATTGGGGTCAGGCTTCACAACTTCACAAAAATTAAAACGAAAACAGAAAATGTGAAGTTGTGAAGCCTGACCCCAATTCCGAGATACTGATTTAATTTTTGACCTTAAAATAATAATATGTTATAATTTCTTATGTTTTTAATCTAATAATATTAACAAAAGGAAGTTAAAGGAATAGTAAAATGAAAAAAGATATACATCCAAAATATGGAAAAACAACAATAAGTTGTGCTTGTGGTAACAGTTTTGAAACTGGTTCTACTAAAAAGAATATGAAAGTAGAAATATGTTCTGCTTGTCATCCCCTTTTTACCGGTAAACAAAAGATAATTGATACTGCAGGAAGAGTTGAGAGATTTAATAAAAAATACAATTTAAGCAACGATGAAGATAGTGATAATTAATGATACTATCATAAAAATATTTAAATGATTTCAAAAATGAGTATTCCATTAAAAAAGAAATAGAAAAAGTTTTTGATGAATGATTACAAGAATAAAAAATATGAACGGGAAAAAGATATTATTTAAGAATATTTGTAATAAAATGATGAATCAATTTAAATATAAAAAGACAGAGCTTTCATAAGGCTCTGTCTTTTTATATTTATCTAATTGTATAGGAATTTCCTTAAAGTTTTGAGATTTAAACTAACAACTAACAACTAACGACTATTCACTATCAACTAATTTTATAGTGTAGAGGAGGGAAGAAATGCGTGAAGGTGTAAACACTGGTTGGATCGAAGTTATATGTGGGAGCATGTTTAGCGGAAAGAGTGAAGAATTAATAAGAAGAGTTCGTAGAGTTCAAATTGCCAAAAAAAAAGTTCAGGTATTTAAACCAACTATTGATAATAGATACGCCGTTCAGTATATTTACTCGCATAATGGCACTAAGGTTGAAGCTATAAATATTACTAAATCAAAAGAAATTTTGGAAAGAATAGAACCAGATACTGAGGTAATCGCTATTGATGAAGCTCAATTTTATGATGAGGATATTATGCCCATTTGCCAAAAACTTGCCGACCAAGGGAAAAGAGTAATTATTGCAGGTTTAGATCAGGATTTTAGAGGGGAACCATTTGGCCCAATACCTAAATTGCTTGCAGTAGCAGAATACATAGATAAGTTGCAAGCTATCTGCATGGTTTGTGGTAATACGGCTTCCAGAACTCAAAGATTAGTAAATGGTCAGCCAGCAAAGTATAGCGATCCAACCATATTGATTGGAGCAAAAGAAAGCTATGAGGCAAGATGTCGTAAATGTCATGAAGTACCTAAGGAATAGATTTCGTATATCGTATATCGTATATCGTATTGGAGAAAAATGGAAGAAAAAATTAAAAGTTTTAAAGATTTAAGAATTTGGCAAAAAGGGATAGAGATCATTAATGATGTTTATATTTTAACTAAGAAATTTCCCAAAGAAGAATTATTCAGCTTAACTTCACAATTAAGACGTTCTGCAATTTCTATACCTTCTAATATTGCCGAAGGATTTAAAAGGTTTCACAATAAAGAGTATAAACAATTTCTGTTTATCACTTTAGGAAGTTGCGCTGAGTTAGAAACGCAAATAATTATCGCAAAAGAGTTAAAATATATAAATGAAAATGAAGAAGAAAAACTGGTTGAAAAATTAGATCATATTTGCAGGATGACTTCAAGTTTAATTAAAAAGCTTTAACTATATACGACATACGATATACGAGATACGATATACGAGATGAGTGAGGTTAATTCTATGAAAGTTATGTTGATAAATTACACTAAAGACCCTGAAAAAATTGTAGCTCAGTCAGCAAGATTGTGTTATTCTGCATTAGGAATAGAAGAATTAAGGGAAAAGCTTAGTAATGAATCAATAATAAAATTAGTTAAAAAAGTAATGAAATTAGGGCATTATTCTGTTTTAGAGCATGCAACTTTTACTTTTGCTATAGAGGGAATTTCCAGAGTCACCTCCCATCAGTTAGTAAGACATCGGCTTGCCTCTTTTTCTCAACAAAGCCAAAGGTATGTTAAAATAAATAAAGAAGGATTTCCTTATATTGTTCCAAAATCTATCGCGCAGGAAGAAAAATTAAATAAAATATTTATCGATGCTATAAAAAAATTAGACGGAATTTACCGTATATTGTTAGATCATAATATAAAAGCAGAAGATGCAAGATATATTTTGCCACAGGCGGTTACAACTAAAATGATAATAACTGCAAATGCTCGGGAATTACTGCATATCTTTAAATTAAGATGCTGCAATAGAGCCCAATGGGAGATCAGAGAAGTTGCTATGAATATGTTAAAAGAAGTTAAGAGTATTGCGCCCACTATATTTGAAAATGCAGGTCCGCCTTGCATTTTAGGACCTTGCCCCGAAGGGGAATTATCCTGTGGTAAACCCTGGTCAAAAAATAAAGAAGAAGGAGTAAATAGATAATAATGAAAAATGCTGACTGTAATTATGGAGGTCAAGCAGTAATTGAAGGAGTGATGATGAGATCTCCTTTAAAATATGCTATTGCTGTTCGTAAACCAGATAAAGAAATAATTTTAAAAGTAGGTAAATTAAGGACATTGTCCGATAAGATGAAATTTCTTAAATGGCCTATTTTTAGAGGGATAATTAATTTAATCGAGTCTTTAGTGCTTGGCTTGAAAGCGCTAACTTATTCTGCAGAACAGGCAACGGGCGAAGAAGAGAAAATAAGTAACGTAGAAATGTTTTTTACGATTGTAATTGCTTTTGCACTATTTATAGTGTTTTTTATAGCTCTTCCTACCGCAATGGCTCGATATTTAGACAGGTACCTATCTAATATAATTATTTATAATTTATTTGAAGGATTATTAAGAATTAGTATATTTATAGTTTATCTATTGTTTATCTCAAAAATAAAAGATATAAGAAGAGTATTTGAATACCATGGGGCAGAACATAAAGTAATATATACCTATGAAGCAGGCGAAGAACTCAATGTTGATAATGTGAAAAAATACAGTACTTTACACCCTCGATGTGGAACAAGTTTTATTTTTATTGTTTTAATAATGAGTATTTTGGTATTTTCTTTGCTGGGGAAGCAAACTTTACTTTTAAGGATAGCCTATAGGATTGCCATAATTCCCATAATAGCTGGCCTGTCTTATGAAATCTTGAAATTATCAGCAAAAAATATGAATAAAACTTTTATAAAATGGGCAGTAATGCCTGGATTATGGTTTCAAAAACTTACTACCAGTGAACCTGATGATGCCCAGATTGAGGTGGCTATAAAAGCATTAAAAGGTGTTTTGCCTGGAGAAAACGAAAATTTAAAATCTGAAGTGGTAAATAATGTTTAAAAAATTAGAAGAATTAGAAAAAAAATATGAAGAATTAAATAAAAATCTTTCTGACCCAAATATTATTGCTGACCAGGCTAAGTTTCAGGAATGCGCAAAGATGTACTCTGATATTTCGAAAGCAGTTTTAAAGTACAAAGAATACAAGGATATAATAAAAGAAATTGAAGAAAACTCAAAATTATTTTCAGAAGAAAAGGACATAGAATTTAAAAAATTAATTAGTGAAGAAGTAGAAAAATTAAAAGAGAAGAAATCTAATTTGGAAATAGAATTAAAAGAAATTATGTTCCCCAAAGATCCTCATGATAATAAAAATTGTATAGCAGAAATAAGAGCTGGCGCTGGAGGCAGCGAAGCTGCACTTTTTGCTGGCGATCTTTTTAGAATGTATTCTCGATTTGCAGAAAATAATGGTTGGAAAACTGAAGTAATGAGTTCCAATCCTACGGGAATCGGAGGGTTTAAGGAGATAATATTTAGCATAATAGGAAAAGGTGTATACGGAAAGTTAAAATATGAGAGCGGAGTACATCGGGTACAACGCGTTCCTATAACCGAATCAAGCGGAAGGATACATACTTCAACCGTTACGGTAGCTATACTTCCCGAAGCAGAAGAGGTTGAACTGGAAATTAGTTCAAATGATTTAAAAATTGACCGTTTTCGTTCTACCGGTCCTGGAGGTCAAAGCGTTAATACTACAGATTCAGCAATTAGGATTACCCATATTCCAACCGGGATGGTAGTCACCTGTCAGGACGAGAAATCCCAACATAAAAATAAAGATAAAGCTCTAAAAATATTAAGGGCAAGGCTTTTAGATAAGGCAGAGAGAGAAAAACATGAAGAACTTGCTCTAAAGAGAAAGAACCAGGTTGGCACCGGAGATAGAAGTGAAAGAATTAGAACTTATAATTTCCCTCAAAATAGAATAACAGATCATCGTATTGGTTTAAATTTACATAATTTGGAAGAGGTATTAGAAGGAAATTTAAATGATTTAGTGGCTAATCTTTCAGAAAAATTAAAAACGAGCAGTGAAATTTAAAACAATGTTGGAAAATAAGTATAAATTTCAAACTGTAGGACAAGCTTTAAAAAATATTAACAAAATATTTAAAAATAAGGGAATAATAAATTCAGAAAGAGAAGCGGAAATTCTATTAAGTTATTTTTTAAAAATGAATAGAAGTAAGATATATTTAAATGGTGATAGAGAATTAAAAAACAAAGAAAAATTACAATTAGAAGATATGATCAAGAGAAGAATAAAAAAAATTCCTCTCCAGTATATAACTAAACATCAAGAATTTATGGGGATGGATTTTTTGGTAGAAAAAGGAGTGTTAATCCCCCGACCCGAGACAGAAATTTTGGTAGAAGAAGCTATTAAAAAATTAAAAAACTATAAATATTCTGATAATTTAGAGGTAGCAGATTTAGGAACCGGTACAGGTGTAATTGCTATAAGTATAGCTAAATTTATAGAAGATGTTATCATCTACGCAACCGATATTTCTAAAAATTCTTTGCAAATAGCATTAAAAAATGCTCAAAAACATGATTGTAAAGATAAAATAATATTTCTACAGGGAGACTTATTTGAACCTTTTATCGGTAGAATTGAAAAAAACAACTTAGATGGAATTATTTCAAATCCTCCTTATATAAATTCTTACGATTTTAAATCATTGTCTCCCGAAGTAAAAAATAATGAACCCAGGATTGCTTTATTTGGAGGAATTGACGGTTTAGGTTATTATCGTAAAATTATAAAGAAAAGTCCTCAATATTTAAAAAAGAATGGTTTTCTAGCCTTAGAAGTGGGTTTGAATCAGTCGAAAATGGTTGAAGAATTAATTCTAAAAGATAATAATTTTGATGAAGATATAGAAATTATAAAAGATTATTTGGGGATAGAAAGAGTAGTAATAGCATATCGGAAATAAAAACCGTATCTCGTATCTCGTGAATCGTATCTAGTTAAGAATCAGTTAGTTGGTTAGTTGGTTGCCTGGTTAGTTGGTTAAGAAAATAAAACATATAATTTAAAAATAAAAATTTCATTGCGAGGAACGAAGCGACAAATCAATCTTAGTTTAACATCTTTTATCGCATAAAAAAGAAAACAAAGAAACAGAAGTGAGAGCGTATTTTTTATCGCATCAAGAAGATTAGCTGATAGGATATAGGATTAGTTAGTTAATAAGTTAGCATTAAACCAGCTAACTAGCTAACTAAGTAACCAATTAACCGATATAGCTTTTTACTTTAAGTTTTTAATTTAAAAGGATTTATAAAATGATTAAAACTATCTTATTTGTCTGTACCGGTAATACCTGCCGAAGCACTATGGCTGAAGGTATATTTAAAAAAATGTTAAAAGAAAGAAAAGAAGATAATAGCAGTTTTAATATTATATCGGCTGGAATTTCTGCTCTGCCGGGGATGAGCCCTACACCCGAAGCTATCAAGGTTATGAGTGAGCAGGAAATTGATATTTCGCGACATATAGCCACGCAAGTACAGGAAGAGTTAGTTGAAAAGGCAAATCTAATTTTAGTTATGTCCAATACACATAAAGATTATATTCTGAGAAAATTTCCTTTCGCTCAAGATAAAATATATTTGCTTAAAGAATTTGCTCAGATTGGTGAATTTAAAAGTAAGCGAAAAACCGACGAAAATTATGAAGTAGTCGACCCTCTTGGTAGACCTATTGAATTTTACCGAATTATAGCAAGAGAGTTAAAAGAAAACTTAGAGAAGATACTAGATAAAATTCTTGAAGAAAATAATAAATAACGGTGGTGAGGTATAAGATGAAGATAGCTTTGGGTAGTGATCACGGAGGTTATCAATTAAAAGAAAATTTAAAAGAATATTTAAAGGAGCTGAATGTAGAATATATGGATTTTGGTTGCGAAAACGAGAAATCTGTAGATTACCCAGATATTGGCTTTAAAGTTGCCATAGAAGTAAAAAGCGGAAAATATGACAGAGGAATCTTGATCTGTGGAACAGGAATTGGTATGTCTGTAGTTGCTAATAAAGTTAGAGGCATCAGAGCAGCACTTTGTTATAATGAATTTACTGCTCGGTATTCCAGAGAACATAACGATGCGAATATTTTGACTTTAGGGGCAAGAGTGATAGGTGTAGGATTGGCTAAAGAAATTGTAAAAGTTTGGTTAAATACCAAGTTTAGTCAGGAAGAAAGACATATTAATCGTTTAAATAAAATAAAGCAAGAAGAAGATAAGATTTATAAATAAATTATTATCTCGTATCTCGTATCTCGTATATCGTATGTCGTATATCGAAAAGAAAATAGAACAAATAGACAGAATCCGGTAGCCAGAGTAAAATGGTATTGCGTAAAAAAAACAGAAGCCAAGCTCGTATCTCTTGAATTGTATCTCACTAAAACTTAGTTAGTTAATGAATAAGTTAGTATAAAAACAGCTAACCAACCAATGTGGTTTTAGGCTTTTTGTTTTACGTTTTTGTTTAACGTAAAAATAATAAATATCTTGTACAAAAGAATATTCACTCTATACAATACCCATTATTTATATACTATACTATATACTATATACGAAATACGATATACGATTATAAAAGGAGGAAAAGTCATTGTCAGAAGTAATTATTTTGGACCACCCCTTAATACAACACAAAATAACTTTAATAAGAGATAAAAATACTCAAATGAAAGAATTTAGAGAATTAGTAGATGAGCTATCTAATTTAATAGCTTATGAAGCAACCAGAGAAATAGAATTAAAGGAAATTGAAATAGAAACTCCCATTGGCAAGACTAAAAGTAAAGTAATCTCAGGGAAAAACATTGCTATTGTAACTATTTTAAGAGCAGGTTTGGGCATGGTTGATGGAATATTAAAACTTATTCCTCCTGCAAAAGTAGGGCATATTGGCATGTATCGTGATCCTGAAACTTTAAAACCTGTAGAATATTATGCTAAATTACCATTTGATATTAAAGATAGAAAAGTAATTATTGTTGACCCGATGTTAGCAACAGGAGGTACAGCTGTTGCCTGTATAGACTATATCAAGAAATGTGGCACGGAAGATATAAAATTCATGTGCTTAATTGCTGCTCCGGAAGGGATAAATATGTTACAAAAATACCACCCAGATGTAAAGATATACACAGCAGCTGTTGATGAAAGATTAAATTCACATGGATATATAGTCCCGGGCTTAGGTGATGCTGGGGATAGACTGTTTGGAACAAAATAAATTAGTATATCGTATCTCGTGAATCGTATCTCGCTAAGAATTAGTTAGTTGGTTAGTTAGTTACCTGGTTAGCTAGTTAAAAATTAATATCAAACCAGTTAACTGTGTAATGGTATCATTAACTAATTAAAGTAGCTGATAAACCGGATAAACAAATACGCATATACTGTAATATTAAGGAAAATAGAAAAAAGGAAGGTAGGGGCGTATTGCATACGCCTTGATAAGAAATAGCGCCTAGTGTAAAACATATAGTGGTAAAAGAGGAAGATAGAAAAAGAATATTAAATAACATGTGTCTTGTAGAATTAGTTAGTTAATGAATTAGCATAAAACCAGTTAACCATGTAACCAACTAACTAATATAGTTTTTCGCTGCAAATTAGATTCTATGTTGCCCGCTAAATAACAATACTATTAAGGGAGTTGTATGTTTATGAGTCGTCCAACCTGGGATGAATATTTTATGGAAATAACTGAATTAGTTTCCAAGCGTTCTACCTGTTTAAGAAGAAAAGTCGGAGCAGTAATCGTACAAGATAAGCGAATACTTACTACCGGGTATAATGGTGCACCCAGGGGGCTGCCTCATTGTTTGGAAATAGGATGTTTAAGAGAAATAAAAAAAGTTGCTTCCGGAGAAAGGCAGGAATTATGTAGGGGATTACATGCTGAACAAAATGCAATTGTTCAGGCCGCATTATACGGTATAAGCATAAAAGGCAGTGTATTATATTGTACAACTCAACCTTGTGTTACTTGCGCTAAGATGATTATAAATTCAGGAATAAAAAAAATAATTTATAAAGAAAAATACCCTGATGAGTTAGCTCGGAAAATTCTAAAGGATGCAGGAGTAATTGAGATTTATTATGAATAAAATAAAAATTGCAATAATTTTTGGAACTCGTCCCGAAACCATAAAGATGTTTCCTGTAATTTCAGAAATAAAAAAATACCCCCATCTTATAGATTACAGAATTATAGTTTCTGGCCAACACCGTGAAATGTTGGATCAGATGTTAGAAATTTTTCAGATTAACTCTGATTACGATTTAGATATCATGGAACAAGGTCAATCTTTATCAGATATTACCAAGAATAGTCTTTTAGGTATTGGAAAAATATTAAAAGAAGAAAAACCGTCTATGGTGTTAGTGCAGGGTGATACTACTACTACTTTTACTGGAGCATTAGCTGCTTTTTATCAGAAAATAAAAATAGGTCATGTAGAAGCCGGGCTTAGAACTAACAATAAATATTATCCTTTTCCTGAAGAGGTAAATAGACATCTAACCAGTGTGCTAACTGATCTCCACTTTGCTCCCACTACCCAATCATATGAAAATTTGCTTTCTGAAGGAGTAAAAAAAGAAGATATTTTTATCTCTGGAAATACTGTGATAGATTCTCTGTTATTAATGATTAAAGAGAACTATATATTTAGAGAATCTCAATTAAAAGATAAAAAAATATTTGAGAAAAAGATTATTTTAGTGACCATGCATAGAAGAGAGAATTGGGGAGAACCATTAAAAGAAACTTGCCAAGCAATAAATAAAATAATCGACGAACATTCTGATATATTTGTAATTTTCCCTCTGCATAAAAATCCTGAAATAAGAAGGAATGTTCAGGAAATCTTGCAAAATAAAAAAGATATTTTACTTCTCGATAGTTTAGATTATGATGATATGATTAACTTAATGTCTAAATCATATATTATACTTACAGACTCTGGTGGGATACAAGAAGAAGCACCTTCTTTGGGTAAGCCAGTATTAGTTTTACGGGATGAAACAGAAAGGCCAGAAGCAGTTAAAGCGGGTGTGGTGAAGCTGATTGGAACTGACGAAGAAAGGATTTATAGTGAGGTTGATTTACTCTTAAACAATCGAGAAAAATATATGGAAATGTCAAAAAGTATCAATCCTTATGGAGACGGAAAAGCTTCAGGAAGAATTGTTAAAAAGATTCTATATAATTTTAATTTAATTGATCAATCTCCTGATGAATTTAAAGCAAAATAAATTCACCAATTCACCAATTCACCAATTCCCCAATTCCCCAATTTATCAATTAATATTAGTTGCCCAGGTTATGTGATGTGTAATGTGTAACAAGTAACCTGTTTTTATAGTTTCGGGCATTTAATCTTATTACTCATCACATATTACTTGTCACTGTATTTTATACGAGATACGAATTAGGCTTCTGTCTTCTTTTCTAACTATACGCTCTACGCTATACGCTATCCGCTTTTTGATATTCTGTCTCCTCGTATCTGAATTCTGTTTTCTTAACGTGATACTCGATACTAATTTGGTTTCTGACTTCTATTTCTCTACGATATACGATATACTAAATACTAACGACTATCAACTATTTAAAGGTGTGATAATTTATGTTTCCCATTTATGACGATTTACCAACAAAAAAATTTCCCTTAATAACAGTAGCATTAATTGCGCTGAATTCAATAGTATATTTATATCAAGTATCCTTAGGCGAAAGGTTTGCTGAATTTATCTATTCAATGGGTTTGCTTCCTTTTGAAATTAGTCATCATATCGATCTTTTTCCTTCCGGTCCATCACCTATTTATTTAACCATATTTTCCTCTATGTTTATGCATGGTAGCATTGTTCACTTATTAGGAAATATGTTGTTTTTATGGATATTTGGAAATAATGTAGAGGATTATTTAGGTAGAAAAAAATTTGTAATTTTTTATCTCCTTTGTGGCATAGTTGCTGCTCTCACACAAATATTTATTAATCCTGATTCTAGAGTACCAATGGTTGGAGCAAGTGGTGCAATAGCTGGTGTATTAGGAGCATATTTGTTGCTTTATCCCCGAGCTAAAGTGACTACGGTGATTATCTTTGGTTTTTTTATAAGATTGATTAAAATTCCCGCGGTAGTAGTATTAAGTTTTTGGATAATATACCAATTTTTATATGGCATATCTTCTTTAGCGGTTAGAACAGGAGAGGGTGGGGTAGCCTGGTTTGCTCACATTGGTGGCTTTATTTGCGGAATCATTTTAATTAAATTATTTAAACCGTTTGTAAAATAGTATCTAGCGTAATAGCGTATAGCGTAAAGCGTTTAGCATGTAAAATTAGTTAGTTGGTTAGTTGGTTACTTAGTTAACTGGTTAAGATAGCGAAAAATTAAAAGTGCAAAACAAAAAATAACTCGTTCTTCTGTTATTCCAACATTACTATATCATTTACAGCCTGGGAAGCGGGAATTTAGGAGCTAAAATACAAGATAGGCTATAATATGTAGAACATATTCCCCCTCCCTTTGGAGCGAGAGGGTTAGGGTGAGAGGGATTACTGTAAACTAAAAAACAAAAACTGATAACTTGTAATTCACCTTGTATTTCTAACCAATTAACCAGGGAACCAATTAACCAGCTAACCAAACACATACGAGATAAGATTGATAAATATACTTAAGTAAGTTATAATTTTATAAATATCGAAAAAATTAACATAATAAAAAGGAAGGGATAAAATATGATAGGTACTGTTACCTTAAACCCTGCGATAGATGTGATTTTAGAGGTTAGTAATTTAAAAATAAATCATTACAATAAAGTTTTAAATGCCCATACCACTTCTGGGGGCAAAGGGATAAATGTGTCTAAAGCTATTAGGGGATGTGGCAGAGAAACTATCGCTGTCGGATTTTTAGGAGGCGGCAGAGGGAGAATGATAGAAGAAGAACTAAGAGAAATGGGCATAACTACTAATTTTTGGCATATCGAAGAGAAGACTAGAAGTAATACGATTATTTCAGATAAAGAAACGGGGCAACATACCTTATTAAGCGAAACAGGACCTAAAATTACAGAATATGACTTAGAGATGTTAAAATCAATCTTTTATCGGGTTATGTCTCAATGTAGTGTAGTTACACTCTCTGGAAGTTTGCCTCGAGGAGTACCTGTAAATATATATGGTGATTTAATTTCTATTGCCAGGGAAAGAGAGGTAAAAACTATTTTAAATACTTCCGGAGAACAATTTATAAGAGGTTTAGAGAAAAAGCCTTTTTTAGCAAAGCCTGATCTTCGAGAAAGCAATCGAATTTTTGGAATTAAAATTAATAAGGAAAAAGATGCGATTAAAGCAGCAAAAGAAGTTGTACAGAGAGGAGCAGAAATTGGTGTAGTTTCTCTGGAACAAGAAAAAGATATAATTGCTACCCGAGATGAAATATGGTTTGCCGAGACTGACTATCATGAAATCGTAAATTTAATCGGAGCGGGAGATGCCTTAATTGCAGGATTTGCAATTACATTAAGCGAAGAGGGGAAAAATCTTGAGGAAGCAATAAAATTTTCTATGGCCTGTGCTTTAGCCAGTGCCCTAAGAGAAGAAGAGGAATTTAGTTCAAGAGAAGAAGTAGAGAAATGTCTTCAATGTGTGAAGGTTAAGAGATTATAAAGATAGATATTGAGAGGAGATAATCAAAATTGAAAATAAAGGATATTATGATTCGGGATGTTACCAGTGCTTTAGCTACATGTAAATTGGTGGATTTGATAGGCATATTATCCAGACATAAAATTACCGGGCTTCCAGTGGTTAATAATAATCAAGAGGTTATCGGATTTATATCTCTACACGACATAATCAAAGCTACCCTACCGAATTATTTAGGAATTATAAATAGTAATTCTATTCTTTCTGAATTTATACAATTATCTAAAAGTTTAAAAGAATACTCTCAACATCCAATTGAAGAATTTATGAGAAAGAATATTATTACTATCGATGAAGATGATAACGAAGTTTTAGCGGCGGATCTACTTATTAGAAATAAAATTCAAAGACTTCCTGTCTTGCGAGATGGGAAATTAGTGGGAATAGTAACTCTAACTGATATTTGCCGAGTACTTATGAACAATAATGAAAATAAAAAATAATAAAATTAGTATATAGTGAGTAGTAATAAAGCGAAAACGAAAAGCACAAAACGGTATTCGTATCTCTTTGAGAAATAAGTATATAGTATCGAGTATCGAGTTAAGAAAGGTAGAACGAGTTCGCTAAATCGAGCGTCTAGCTCCGAAGTTATAAACTTGGAACTCGTAACTTGCAACCTGTATTTTTAACTAGTTAACCAAGTAACCAACTAACCAACTAACCAACTAACTAAATAACCAGCTAACTAAATATATACGCTAAATACTGTACGCTATACGCTAATTTTGTGCACTAACGACTAATTTAAATTATCGAGGTAAATAATGAAAAAAGGGTTATTTATAACTTTTGAAGGGCTTGAAGGCTGTGGGAAAACTACCCAAGCAAAGATGCTTTTCGATTTTTTAGTTAAACAAAGAATTCCTTCTATCTACACTAAAGAGCCGGGAGGAACAAAGATTGGATATAAAATACGTAAAATTCTTCTCGACCAAAAAAATGATGGTATGGATTATAAGACCGAAATGCTATTGTTTTTAGCTTCTCGGGCAGAAAATGTCAGATTAATAATTTTACCAGCGATAGAAGAGGGGAAGGTAGTTATATCTGATCGTTTTTATGATTCTACTACTGCTTATCAAGGGTACGGAAGAGGTATAGATTTAAAAATTATAAAGCATCTAAATAACTTAGTCGTGGGAAAAGCTATTCCTGATTTAACTTTCATCTTAGATATTGATCCATACGAAGGATTAAGGAGGTCAGCTTCTTTCGGTAATTCGCATGAAATGCGATTTGAAGAAGAATTTATAAATAAAAAAATTATCGGAGGAAAATTATTTTTAGAAAGAGTTAGGCACGGCTATTACCAATTATCTCATGAAGAAAAAGGAAGAATTAAAATAATTAATGCCAACAGAAGCAAAGAAGATATATTCGAAGAGATAATCAAAATTGTGAATAAAAAATTAGCGGATAGCGTTTAGCGTATACATTTGGTTAAATAGTTAGCTGGTTACCTGGTTAGATGGTTAAGAAAATAAGAGAAAGAAGCCAGGAGTCAGAATCCAGAAGCCAAGTTTGTATCTAGTGAATTGTATCTCATAAATAAAATAGAAGTCAGATTATTAAATATAATATACCGTATAAAATTAGTTAGTTAATGAGTTAGCATTAAACCAGCTAACCAGCTAACCAAGTAACTAACTAACTGATGTATCTTTTCACTTTGCATTTTTAGTGTATTGATTTATCCTAAACACTGATAAAGGGAGTAAGTTATGTCTTTTAAAGATATAGTTGGACAGGAAAGAGCAATAAAAATACTGAAAAAATCCCTAAAAGAGAATAAAATCTCCTCGTCTTATATTTTTGTCGGGAGCAAAGGGACTGGGAAAAAGCTTACGGCTATAGAATTTGCCAAGGCGGTAAATTGTTTGAACCTTAATAAAAATTCAGAAGCTTGCGAAGACTGTCAATCGTGTAATGAGATTAGTAAGCAATGCAGCCCGGATTTAAAAATAATTGAACCAATAAAGAGTTCGATAAAGATTGAACAAATACGAGAAATGCGAAAAGAGATTGGACTGAAGCCCTTTAAAAATAAAAAAAAGGTATACATAATAGACAAAGCAGAAAAAATGACCCTTGAGGCGTCAAACTGTTTATTAAAAACCATTGAAGAACCACCTCATTACGCAATAATAATTCTGATTTGCTCAAAGATAGATCCAATATTGCCTACTATAGTCTCACGTTGCCAGATAGTAAATTTTGGATTAATATCCTACTATAAAATAAAAGAGTTTTTATTAAATAGAAATAAAAATTTAGAAAAAGAGAAAGCTGATATTATTTCCAAATTAGCTCAAGGGAGTATCGGAAGCGCTTTAAAATTGTTGTCAGATAAGGAATATTTTATTAGAAGGGAAGAAGTACTAAACTACTTATCAGCTATATCTCCCGGAAAATATGGTGACGATGTTTTTGCAAAAGTTGAAAAGATGGTATCTGAAATAGATAGAATAGAAGAGATTTTAGAAATGATAAAATTATGGTATCGGGATATTTTAATTATTAAAAATACAGGAGATCAAAAGTATGTTGCTAATTGCGATAAATTAGAAATGCTTGAGGAAAAATCTCAAATCTATTCCCAGGAAATTCTAATTGATATTTTGGATTATTTAGAACAAATTGAAGAATATTTGATAAAAAATGTGAATAAACGTCTCATTTTAGAAAGATTATATATAAAGATGGTAGGTGTTGAGTATTGCCTAAAGTAACTGGTTTAAAATTTGCCAAAACAAATTATATCTATTATTTTAAAATTAATAATAAAATTAGATTAAAAAAAGGGGATATTTGTCTAGTAAAAACAGCTATTGGTTTAGACTTGGGCAAAGTAGTGATCCCTTACAAATATATAAAAAATGATGAAATAGATACCCCGCTTAAAAATGTACTTAGAAAAGCGAATAAAGAGGATTTTAAGAAACTCGAAATAATAAAGCGAGAGGAAATTGATGCATTAAATATATGTAAAGAGAAGATTAAAAAATATAACTTGCCCATGAAATTAGTTTATGCAAAGTATCTATTTGATAAAAGTCGGATAATATTCTATTTTGTTTCTACTCAACGAATAGATTTTCGAGAATTGGTTAAAGACTTAGCTAAAGTCTTTAAAACTAAAATTGAGCTGAGACAGATTGGGGTAAGAGATGGAACAAAATTAATAGGTGGAATGGGAATTTGTGGGAGAGAAGTGTGCTGCAGTTCTTATATTCAAAAGTTTACTCCAATTCATATTAATATGGCTAAAATACAAAAAATTGCCCTGAATCAATCTAAAGTATCAGGCCTTTGCGGTAGATTAATGTGCTGTCTATCTTACGAATCTGAATTCTATAAAGAGTGCTTGAAAAATTATCCTAAATTGAGAGATAATGTTGAAACAGAGAAAGGCAAAGGAAAAGTTATAGAAATAAATGTGTTAAAAAGATATATTATAGTTGAATTAGAAAGCGATTCTAACAGCAAGAATGGTGGTATTAAGAAAAGAATTAAGATACCCGAAGAAGAATTCGGAGGACTTGTAATAAAAAATAAAAGTGCAAAATAATAATGAAAAAATCGAAGATCTAGGATATAAAGGATTAAAAATTATTCAGGCAAGAGATTCATATCGTTTTTCGGTAGATTCTATTTTACTGCTTAATTTTATTAGAGTTAGAAGCTATGAAAAAATTATTGATTTGGGTACTGGTTCTGGGATAATCCCTCTACTTTTATTTAGTAAAAGAAAAGGATTATCTATTTATGGAATTGAGATACAAAAAGATCTAGCCGATATGGCCAGAAGAAGTGTTGAATTAAATAAATTACAAAATTGTATAACTATAATTCAAGAAGATTTTAGAAACCTAAAAAAAATTTTTAAAAACCAACAATTTGATGTAGTAGTAAGCAATCCTCCTTATATTTCTCTGGGGCAGGGAAAGATTAATCCTCTGAGCAGCAAAGCTATTGCCCGGCACGAAATAAAAGGTGATTTAGAGGATATAATTTCCGTAAGTAATTATTTATTAAAAAATAAAGGAAGAATTTATTTAATTTATAGAAGTGCTAAATTAATAAAATTAGTATTAGCTTTAAAAAAATATGGCATTGAACCGAAGGTTATTAAATTTATTCATCCACAACCAGGAGAAAAAGCGAACCTTGTATTATTAGAAGGAATAAAAAGGGGAAAAGAAGAATTAAAAATCGAGGATCCTATATTCCTTAATTTAAAAAATGGAGACAAGTAGGCAATTTGAGTAAAAATAAAACAGAGGGAATTTTATACGTATGCGGAACACCTATAGGAAATTTAGAAGATATTACCTTAAGGGCTTTAAAGATTTTAAAAGAGGTAAACTTAATTACCGCTGAAGATACCAGGCATACAAAAAAATTAATAAATCATTACCAGATAAATACAAAAATTACAAGTTACTATGAATATAATAAATTTAAAAAAGCTCCTTATCTGGTAGAGATGTTAAAAAATGGTCAGGATATCGCTCTGGTATCCGATGCTGGCATGCCAGGAATTTCCGATCCAGGGTATGTATTGATAAATTTAGCTTTAAAAAATAATATAAAAATAATTCCTATACCCGGTGTTTCAGCACTGATAACTGCTTTAGTTGTATCAGGATTACCTACCGATAAATTTGTTTTTGAGGGATTTTTGCCCCGCAAAATTAAAGAGAGGAAGAGATATTTTAAGAGTATAGAAAGTGAAGAGAGAACCATTATTTTCTATGAAACCCCGCATAGACTAAAAAGAGCCCTTAAAGATATGTTGGATGTTTGGGGAGATAGAAAAATAGTTATAGCTCGTGAGTTGACCAAGATGTACGAAGAGATAATTAGAGGAAAACTGAGTCAGGTTCTAACAAAAATTAGTACAAAAGAGATAAAAGGTGAAATTACCCTGATTGTTCAGGGAGGAATTAAGAAAAAAGAAAACGATACAATAAATTTTTTAAAAGATCAATGTATAATGCAAAAATATTTAAAAAAACTAAAAAAACAAGGTTATTCCAACAAAGATATAATAAGGATTACTCAGGAAAAATTAAATATTCCAAAGAATCTGATATACAAAAAATTATTGGAAATGAAAAATAAATAGTATATCGTATATCGTATATCGTATATCGTTAAGAAGCCAGGAGCCAGGAGACAGAATCAAAAGGTCAGAAGATTATATATAATTTAGAGGCTAGTGTATTATAAGTCTATTACGATATACGATATACGAAATACGATATACGAAATACGAGAAAAGAAAGGTGAATTATAATGAAAGAAAATAATAAATCTAAAAAAACATTTTATATAACTACCCCTATCTATTATGTTAACGATGTACCACATATCGGACACGCTTATACCACTATAGCCGCAGACGTTCTGGCCAGATATAAAAAACTATCCGGATATGATGTTCTTTTTTCTACCGGGACAGATGAACATGGCCAAAAGATTGCTAATTCAGCAGAAAAAATAAATCTAACCCCTCTGGAGCTGGCAGATAAAGTGGTCTTAAAATTTAAAAATCTCTGGCCCTTACTGAATATAGAATATGACGATTTTATACGCACAACTGAACCAAGACATATTAAAGTAGTGCAAGAAATATTTAATAAGTTATATAAAAATGGTGATATTTATAAAGGTGAATATGAGGGTTGGTATTGCGTGCCCTGTGAAACCTTTTGGACTGAGACTCAACTGACGGATAAAACATGCCCTACTTGTGGTAAAAAAATAGAGAAAATAAAAGAAGAAAGTTATTTCTTTAAAATGTCAAAATACCAGGACAAGATATTATCATATTTTGAAAAACATCCCGAATGTATTCAACCAGAAACAAGAAGAAATGAAATTATAAGTTTTGTAAAAAGCGGTCTTAAAGACCAAAGTATAACCAGAACAAAAAAAAGCTTAAAATGGGGGATAGATGTTCCTTTTGATAATAATCATGTAATTTATGTCTGGTATGATGCTTTATTGAATTATATTACTGTTGCAGGATATAATGCAGATAATGGAAAATTTAAAAAATACTGGCCGGCAGATGTTCATTTAGTAGGAAAAGATATATTAAGATTCCATACCGTTATCTGGTTTACCATGTTAATGGCGGCTGGAATTGAACCTCCCCGGATGGTCTTTGCTCATGGTTGGTGGACTATAGAAGGAGAAAAAATGTCAAAATCTAAAGGTAATGTAGTAGACCCCTATAAAATGGCAGAAGAATTTGGCGCTGATGCCTTTAGATATTTTTTAATGAGAGAGGTTTCCTTTGGGCAGGATGGTAATTTTTCTAAAGATTTATTGATTAAAAGAATAAATTATGACCTGGCTAACGATTTGGGGAATTTAGTAAGTAGAACTGTAGCAATGATTAGTCAGTATTTCAATAAAGAAATCCCCCAATCAGGGATAGATAAAGAAAAATATGATGTGGAGTTAGAGAATTTTGCTTTAAAGACTATAAAAAAATATTATACTCAAATGAATAATTTATCGCTTAATACCGCTTTGGAAACTATCTGGCAATTTATAAGAAGAACCAATAAATATATTGATCAAACAGAGCCCTGGATATTAGGGCGCGATAGTTCACAAAAGGAAAGATTATCTACTATTCTATATAATTTAGCTGAATCTATACGCCTATTCACTATATTAATTTACCCCTTTATGCCAATCAAAGCTAAGCAGATTTGGGAACAGTTAGGACTGGAAAGTGATCTAGAAAAAATAAGATTAGATGAAGATGCTTCGTGGGGAAAATTAAAACCAGGAATTTTAGTTAAGCCGGGGAAAATAATATTTCCCAGGATTGACACTAAAAAGAAAGGGCAGAAAGAGGTAAAAGAAGATAAAGCTAATATTATATCTTACGATGAATTTAAAAAAATCGATTTGAGAGTAGGAAAGGTTATTTCTGCCGAAGAAGTACGCGGAACAGATAAATTACTCAAATTAGAAGTTACTCTGGGAGAAGAAAAAAGAACCATTGTAGCCGGAATAAAAAAGCATTATTCTACTGAAGAAATATTAGGGAAAAAGATAATAGTAGTATCTAATTTACAGCCTGTAAAGCTCAGAGGTATAGAATCTCAGGGGATGCTTTTGGCAGCGGTTGGTAATAATAATGTAGTTTTATTAACTGTAGATAAAGATATTACTGAAGGCAGTAAAATCCAATAAATTAAGCCGTTACCCCTTAAAAAATATCTAAGGAGGAATATTTATGTCTGATGAAAAAACTAAAGGAGAAAAAGTTATTATGTCAAATTCGTTTAAAGAAATTATTAACAAAAATCTTGGATTGATATTCATACTTTTTATGTGTGCATTACTTATCTTATTTGTTACTTTGCAGGTAAAAGTTAATAATTTAACTATTCAAACAGAAAAATATGTTGAAAATATCAACTTGAAGAACGAAGAAATAGTTAACAAAGTAGAAAACTTATCAAAAGAAATAGGGAAATACAGCCAGGTGAAAATAGATAGGGACCAATTTACAGAAATCTATATGCAATTACAGGAATTAACCGGAATGATTTCAAACGAAGCAAAAAGGGAATATTATATTACAAAAGCAGTAAAGGATATTTCTAAAAATAATTCTACCTTAGACAGTAAATCTATATATGAAATATCTAAAACTATTTATGAAGAAGCTGTAAAATATAATTTTAATCCTTTATTAATAACTGCCATAATAAAAACAGAAAGTAATTACGATCCCAAAGCCGTTTCGGATTCTTATGCCTATGGATTGTGTCAGGTGAGAAGATTTATAGCTCCTGAATTAGCAGAGAACATTGATATTAAATGGGACGGAGCAGAGAAAACATTGTTTGATCCCATTAAAAACATTAAAATCGGAGTATATTATCTATCTATATTAAATAGAGATTTTAATGATTTAAAAACTGCTGTCATAGCTTACAACCAGGGACCTTATGCCGTACAAGAACGATTGACCAATAATCAGGAATTATCTGATAACTACCTGAACAAGGTACTAGACTATTATGCTAATTTAAGAGGATTTAGTTTAGAAGAAGCTCAAAATGAAATCAAAGCTACTGATTAAATCAGTCTTAGTATTTAGAATAGCGGATAGCATTTAGCGTATAATATAATATTATAGTATCAAGTAAAAAGATCGGTTAGTTGGTTACTTAGTCAGCTGGTTAGATAGTTAAGAAAATAAATTCAAGAAAGAAAATAAAATTTTTGTTTATAGTTTTTAGACGAGATTGCCGCGCTCCCTATGGTCGCTCGCAATGACATTTTAAATCGGAGAAACGCCCATCTTATAGTTTTTTGTATCTTATGTCTTATAACTGGCCAACTGTATAATTAAATAAGTAATGAGTAACAGGTTACGGGTTGCAAGTTGCGAGTTTCAAGTTTATAGCTTCGGAGGTAGACGCTCGATTTATCGAACTCGTTCTTATCTTTCTTAACTTATCGATGCAGTTTTAATTGGTAAATTGGAGAATTGGTTAATGGGTGAATTGATTTATTATAAAGAGTAAAAAAAAAGTGATATAATTTCTTAAAATAGAATATTGGAGATTAAACTTTTTCGGGGCAGGGTGAGGTTAAATTAAAAGATAACCAATTCCCGACCGGTGGTAAATTCTTTCTATTGTTTTATATCAATGATTGAATAAGCCCACGAGTCGAGTACACAACGAAGTTAATAATCTTTAAAAATGAAATCAATATTTTTTAAAAGATTATACTTTAAACTTAAATTATTTATTGTGTGCTTGGCAGATCTGGTGAAAAGCCAGAGCCGACAGTAAAGTCTGGAAGGGAGAAGAAGTAATATATTTTAAACAAAGATTATCCCCGAGAAATAAATTTTCTTCGGGGATATTTTATTATTGATAGAAAACATTTTTGAATTTAAATTAATTGGATAGGAATTTCCTTTTTACGTAAGCCCTAATTAGCATATAGTATATAACGAAAAGCGTAAAACGTAAAGCTATAGTTCAAAATTTAAAATTTAAATATATGTCTCGACTCGTTGATTAGTTACTTAGTTAATTGGTTAACCAATTATTAGAATAGTACTATTTAATTAGTTTATCTTCCATATTGTATTTCAAGCTAACGACTATTCACTAACGACTAATTAAGAGTTTTGAATTATGGTTTTTCGCTTTGCGTTTTTAGTCAAATTGTAAACACTACTCGAAATTAGTACATATAAATAAAGTTAAAAAATTTAAATAAAAGGAGAATCAGTATGAAAAGTAAAAGAATTACAAGTATTGGATTATTAATTGCCTTATCGATAGTAGCAGGGTATTTTGTTCATTTCCCTATTTTACCCCAAGCGCCATTTTTATTATATGACCCGGGGAGTGTATTTCTCCTGATTGGATCTTTTAAATTAGGTCCGAAAATTGGTGTTTTAATGTCTCTAATTACTGCTATGCTTTTTGCTCTTATTACCGGACAAGGCGGTCCCTATGGCGCTTTGATGAATTTTTTAGCAACGGGAACTTTTGTATTTGTATCATCGCAAATCTATTTCTTGCATCATAACAAGAAGGGAGCAATTTTAGGATTAATCTTGGGGACATTAGCAATGACCTTAATAATGGTTCCAGCTAATTTGATAATTACCCCTCTTTATTTAGGGGTTAATAGAGATATCGTAGTTAAAATGTTAATTCCAGCTATTATTCCCTTTAATCTTTTAAAAGGGATTATTAGTGGTATCTTAACTTTCATTTTATATAAAAGACTATACCCTTTGATAATTAGTAAATAAACCTAAATTAATTTTTTTTGATAAATTGAAGAAATGATTATATAATAAGTTAAATTGAAAATTTAAAGCGAAAAGCGCAAAACTATATTGGTTAGCTGGTTACTTGGTTAACTAGTTAATTAGTTTAATGATGATTCATAAACTAACTAACCATGTAACCAATTAACCAACCAACTAATTCTATACGCTAAACGCTGTACGCTATAGGCTAATATATGCAATACCAGATACAATTTCACTCTGCTTCTTTTCTTTACTATACTAAATACTAAATACTATATGCTGTTTAAATGGGGAGGATAATTTATATGAAAAATGTTGCAGTTCTAATGGCTGGAGGTCGAGGACAAAGATTTTGGCCTCATAGTCGATTTGATACGCCTAAACAGTTGTTATCTATCACTGGCGGGAATAGTATGATTAGAGAGACCGTTAATCGTGTTTCACCACTAATTGATTTGTCAGATGTGTTTATTTCTACCACAGAAGATCTTTTTAACAGTATAAAAGATGCTCTTCCGGAAGTAGATTATTTAAATTATATCCTTGAACCAGTTGGTAGAGATACCGCAGCCTGTATCGGTTTGGCTGCAGTAGTTATTGAACATAGATATAAGGACCCTGACACCACTATGATTACACTTCCCATAGATCATATAATAAAAGATGGAGAAAAATTTTTAAACGTTATTAAAGAATCTTGTAAACTTGCTCGTGAAACAGGTAACTTAATCACCATAGGCATTAAACCATCGCGGCCAGAAATCGGATATGGTTATATTTGTGTAGGTGAGGAAGTAGAAAAGATCGATAATATTAGCGCTTGTGTGGTGAAAAATTTTACAGAAAAGCCAAATTTAGAAACTGCAAAAAAATTTATAAATGAGGGAAATTATCTTTGGAATAGTGGTATATTTGTTTGGACTTGCAGAGATATTTTGAATGCTATAAAAAAAGAGACCCCAAAACTTTACAATGGCTTAATGAGAATAAAAAATAGTTTAGGGACATTGGACAAAAAAGAAGTCGTAAAAGAAGTATTTTATGGATTAGAAAAAATATCTATAGATTATGCTATTATGGAAAAAGTTTCTAATAGATTGGTGGTAAAAGGAAATTTTAGTTGGGATGATATTGGTTCCTGGACTTCGATGGAGAGAATTTTTCCTCAGGATAAAGATGGCAATGTAATTCAAGGTGGCCATGAGGGAGTAGATACCAAGAGGTGTGTTATCATAAACGATGAAGGTTTAATAGTTACTATTGGCTTATCTGATTTAGTTGTAATATCAAGTGGAGATATAAAACTGATTTATCCCAAAAAACGAGAAGGTGAGTTATGTATTTTACGATTTTTTGTATCAAATTTAATCGAGCTGAAACAGGTTTGATAAATCAAAGAAATACTTATTACCAATCAATATTTGTTAGACAGCTGAACGTTTATACAGTTAATTAGTTAACTGGTTTGTACTAATTTATTAACTAACTAACCGGGTAACCAACTAACCATATAACCAAATGTATACGCTATACGCTAGTTTGCACGAGATACGATTCACGAGATACGAGATACGGTATTTCGCTTGACAATAGATTTTAACTATGTTATTTTAACGAACTAAAAATAATATACTCTTATCAAGAGTTGGTGGAGGGACGGACCCTGAGAAGCCCAGCAACCTATGATGCTATAACCAAATGCATTGTGACGGTGCTAATTCCCGCGGAATTACAATTCCGAGAGATAAGAAAAAAAATTACCTCTTCGGTATTGAAGGGTTTTTTAATTTAGTATTAAAAAAAACAAAGGAGATGTTAGATTTGAAGAACAAATATTTATTTACTTCCGAGTCAGTTACCGAAGGACATCCGGATAAAATGGCTGACCAAATATCTGATGCTATACTAGACGGAATCTACAAAGAAGACCCTTACGGAAGAGTGGCAGTAGAGACTTTGGTTGCCACTGGACTGGTTATGGTTGCCGGACAGATTACTACTTCTTGCTATGTTGATATTCCAAAAATAGTACGTCAAACCATCCGAGACATAGGTTACACCAGGGCTAAATATGGATTTGATTGTGATACTTGTGCGGTATTAACCTCTATTGATGAACAGTCCAAGGATATAGATCAAGGAGTGAGTAAATCACTAGAAGTAAAAGAAACTGAAAAAGAAAAAAATGATATGGAAACTATCGGGGCAGGTGATCAAGGAATGATGTTCGGTTATGCCTGCAGAGAAACTCCCGAACTGATGCCCCTACCAATAATATTGGCTCATAAATTAACCTATCGACTGGCAGAAGCAAGAAAAAAGAAGATAATTCCTTATCTCAGACCTGATGGCAAATCTCAGGTTACAGTTGAATATGAGAATGGAGACCCAAAAAGAGTAGAAGCGATAGTAATCGCTGCCCAACATCACCCTGATATTCCTTATGAAACTATAAAAAAAGATATTAAAGAAAAAGTTATTCACTATGTTATACCCCAAAAATATCTTGATGAAAATACCAAATATTTTATTAATGCTACCGGAAGATTTGCTATAGGCGGCCCTCAGGCAGATACCGGTCTAACCGGTAGAAAGATAATTGTAGATACTTATGGTGGAGTTGGAAGTCATGGTGGAGGATGTTTCTCCGGAAAAGACCCAACTAAAGTAGACAGGTCAGGTAGTTATATGGCAAGGTATATCGCTAAAAATGTTGTAGCTGCCGGATTGGCTGATAAATGCGAGATACAAATCGCCTATGCCATAGGAGTAGCTCATCCCGTATCTATTATGTTAGATTCTTTTGGAACAGAAAAAATTCCTCAATTGAAAATATTAGAATTAATCAAAAAGAATTTTGATTTACGTCCGGAAGCAATAATAAGACACTTAAAACTAAGAAGACCTATATTTAAAAAGACTGCTGCATATGGTCATTTCGGAAGGGAAGATGAAGATTTTACCTGGGAAAAGACCGATAAAGCGGAGATACTAAAAGAACAGGCGGGACTATAATGGTATCGCGTATTGCGTATCGCGCAAGGAAACAGTTATAGTATATAATTGGTTAGTTGGTTACCTGGTTAGCTAGTTAGCTGGTTTAGGAAAGAGAATAGAAGCAGGGAGCTAGAATTCAGAAGGTAGTTGTAGGGGCAGACCTCGTGTCTGCCCTCGAAGATTAATATAAAACCGTAGGACAGGCGTCTCGCCTGGTGCGGCCAGGATTAGGTCGTGATATTTAGCAGGTGGAAATCCTGCCTGGTAAGATTATAGCCAAATCACCAGTAGCAAGTCTTGGAGTCTTTGGAGTAACCCATAAGATTTAAGCGTAG